>JAALOO010000875.1_pt1 | contig 24281 bp, 25 predicted proteins | sample 7257641 | NCBI WGS metagenome assembly JAALOO01 (sample SAMN14085613, study PRJNA598686) | mite metagenome | biome: ENVO:01001000; feature: ENVO:01001002; material: ENVO:01001226; isolation source: single female mite from University of Michigan culture on fish food culture... ...
CTATACAACCCACCCTCTAATTCTTTAGACAAATCTAATGCGTACAAAAAAGCATTGTTCGCCGAATCCGAAAAGTCTGTTGGAAATAGAATCTTTCTCATGTCCCTATCAATTAGTTTAAGCAAATTACGTTTTTTTTTTGGTCCGAACAATGTACGAGAATACTTTGAATATTTTTTTATACCGCTGTAGCGAAAACATGTGTGTAGACGTTTCATTCAGAAAAAAGCGATGGTTATGGTTGGAATATAATTGGTTGTTCAGGTAACAGAAATTATTTTGCTAAATTGGCATATCAGGACAGACGATTTTAGGTGAATATTGTTCAGCAACATTGGAGAAAAAAGAAACCATTGGCTTTACGTGAGGCATTGGAGGACTGTGTTTTGGATCAAACAGAACGCGCCAAGTCTTTTCTCTATAAAAAGTATTATGGTTATGTCATGGCTGTTGTAATACGTTATCTCGCCCAAGAAATGGAAGCAGAGGAAGCAACGAATGAAAGCTTTGTCAAAGCATTTCGAAAACTAGAGAGTTTTCAGATGCACCAAGACGATGAGATTTTGGACCGTACTTTCCGTTCATGGCTTGCGCGAATTGCGGTAAATACCTCAATAGATTTGTTACGATCAAAAAAATTAACCCACATTCATGACGAAGTTTCTGAAGAGAATTTAATATCACATTCGGTGATGATAAATGATCAATTAGCGGTAGACGATATTATGAAGCTACTTCAGCGCCTTCCGGATATTCAACGAGCGATATTCAGTCTGTTTGAAATTGAAGGTTTCACCCATGAAGAAATAGGTGAGAAGTTAGGTATACCAGAGAGCACCTCAAGAACATACCTAACGCGGGCGAAACATAAGTTACGTAAGTTATACATAGAAGAATTTAGTGTTTCACATAACATGCATTCTTAATTGCAGTTAAACATGAAAGACAATAAAAATAAAGAATTAATAGAAGTCATAAAGCAGCAGTTAAAAAATCGTGCTGACTATCCTTATAAAGCAGGAGCATGGGAGTCGTTTAAAGAAAAGTACGAAGCTACCCCAAAACGTAAAGCTATAATCCCACTGTGGATTGGGGCTGCGGCATCTGTTGTTGTATTGGCATTTGGAGCTTTGTTTGTCCTTCGAAATAATGAAAGTGCAACCACCGGGCAGCTCGCTCACGCACCAGTGGAGATGAAGGATACCAGCGATAAGGAAATATCAAACACCCCTGGTCTGAATTCAGAATACCTGAACAAAGATGCTACTTGGGTTGAATCTGATAAGGGGGCGTTATCAGCGGATAATAAAACCGACTTAGGGCTATCAAGAGATTTACAGATAAATCCTACAGTGAGATTAACAGATGGAGACCATGTAACTCCCTTGATAAATCGAGTAAATCTCCATGCAGCCTCAAGTTCGGCCATAAATCTGAATTTGCAAACAGAAAAAGTCGTTAATAATCCCACCGCACGGAAGGAACTTCCTATGGCACTTTTTCCCGATCGCGATTTAGATAATCAACTTACTACCGATAATAATTTTATTAGTGGTGAACAGATTGATGAATCATATGCTTATACTGCAGAAGCTGGACGCAATATATCACCTAAAAAAGTACGGCTTGCGAAAAATTTAAAACTTGGTGCATACGTAAGTCCGTCGACTACCGAAGAAAGCTTTGATCTCGGTGGAGGGATGGTTTTAGCCTATCAATTATCGGACAAAATTGCTGTTCGAACAGGTGCTTCATTTAATCAGTACGAAGTTGGAATATTGGGATCATCTGCTCGCTCGGAAAAAGGTATGCACGATAGCCCAACAACTGCCGGAGGGGCAGCGCTCGTTTCGGAGAATGTTGCCTACCGGACAAATAACGTAATGATCCCGAATTTAAATTCCGTTTCAGGAAAAATGCAAACCTTAGATGTTCCGCTGGAAATTAAATATAATGTAACTAAAGACTACTATATTGTTGGAGGAGCATCCTATGCATTTGTTCTTTCTCAGGAACGCTATAATTATTATTCGGAATACACAGATGCGATCACATATTCAAGTGCTTCGAATTCCGATAAGCCAACCAGTACACCACAAAAAACAGTGGAACGAAAGATCAAAAGTGACACGGATAATGTCGATAGTGACGGTTTTGGTGGATTTGTTAACTTCTCAATTGGAAAGAAAACAGGGCTTACCAAAAGTTTAAACATATCAGTCGAGCCATTCGTAAAAATCCCTGTCGGTTCATTTAAACAGACAGACATGAACTATACAAACGGTGGAATCCGGATTATTACGAATTTTTAAATTTGGTCTATACGTACCCAACCCATGCCGGCAGCTATTGCACCCTGCACGCCCGGATCACCATCTTCAAAAACAAGACAATTTGCAGGGATAACGCCCAAATGTTGGGCCGCAAGTAAAAAGGGTTGAGGTGAGGGCTTGCCTTCTGGGGTATCACCTGCACATACCAGCGTCTCGTACTTACCGGTTATCCCAATAACGTCAAGCGTGATATTCAATGTTGAGCGTGATCCTCCTGAAACAATTCCAATTCTTTTTTTACCAATATTTGCTAATAAATGCGCGATAACAAAATCGACAGGTTTGGTATCACGAATAAAAACCTCAATAAAAATTGCAGATTTGCGTTTTGCAAATTCAAGTATATCAAACTGTTTTTGGTAACGTATGCAGATTTCCTTTGCAACGTCTACAGTTGGCCAACCAGCAAGCTCGTCCACAATTGAATCATCTAGGTCGACTTCATATTCCTTTGCTGCGGCAACGTAAGATGCTTTATGTGCGTGCATATTATCAGCGAGCGTCCCGTCCACATCATATAATAACGCCTCAAATGATTTCGATTTTTCTTGTAATAGATTAAATTTTAAATTCGATTCAGCATTCATATCGGCGAAAATAAAAAAATCCCGCGCAATTGCACGGGATTTGATGTTAATTTTGTTTTCTTCTTTTCTTTTCTTTGATAATCAAGGCCAATTCACGTCCTGTTTGTCCTCCGACAGAGGTGTTTTCCTGCGCGCGTCGAAAAAGATAAGGCATTACTGATTTAACAGGACCATAGGGCATATATTTCGCCACATTGAATCCCGCGCCAGCAAGATTAAAAGATAAATTGTCCGACATCCCTAGCAGTTGCGCGAAGAAGATGTGCGGATTTTTTGGAGAAATCTCCCTATCTATGATTTGTTGCGCCAGTATCTTGCTGCTTTCTTCGTTATGTGTGCCTGCCATTAAGCCAACTCGGCTGATATGATCCAGACAAAATGCAATAGCTTCGTTGTAATCCTGATCAGAACCTTCTTTATCTTCATGAATCGGGGAGGGATAGCCTTTTTCAGCTGCACGTGCCCGCTCTATTTCCATATATGCCCCTCGAACGATTTTGGCCCCGAGAAAGAAATTCTGCGTTTGTGCATATGCAAAATCTGCTTTTAAGGATGCTAGTTTATCATGACGATATAACTGATAAGTATTATAAACAATTGCATTTTCCTTATTATATTTCTCCATCATCTCACGGGCTAAATCATCGATGGTATCTTGTACCCAAGAATGCTCAGCATCAATTAGAATTTTTATTTTGGCATCAAAGCATGCCTTACATATGCTATCTATCCGAGCGTGTACACGCTCGAATTCTTCTTTTTCCTGCGTGGTTAGTGGGACTTTACCATCAATTTTAGCGAATAAATCGAACCGACCTAATCCCGTCGGTTTAAACACACAAAACGCAATAAGTGGGTTAACCTTCGCATAGGCGACTGTCTGCAAAATCTCCTTACATGTAAGGTCAAAACTTTCTTCCGTTTCTTCCCCTTCGACAGAATAGTCTAATATGGTGGTCACATTACCTTGTCCCAGTTCTTCAATAGCACGCTTACATCCTTGAATAGATTCACCCCCGCAAAATTGTTTATAGATCGTATTTCGTATAATCCCTTGAATCGGTAAGCCTAAATTTAACGCAAAGTTAGTTAATGGTGTACCGACTTTGATCAACGTATTATTTGACACCATTTTAAAAAGCCAATAAGCTTTTTCCAGATCATTATCACTTTTATTACGAAATGCGATCTCCGTATTATCAAAATCTAATTTCACTTGACTATCTTCAACGATCATATGTTTAAAAATTAATGGCCAAAATTAAATATTTATTTTGAATAGCGTTATATTTACAAGCGTTAAATACGCATTCAAATTGATTATATGCAAACGTTTTCGTTAAAAGGTGACTATATTCAACTCATTCAATTATTGAAGGCTCTTAACTGGGTTGAACATGGAGCAATGGCTCAAATGGTAGTCGAAGAGGGTCTGGTAAAATATAATGGCGAAGTAGATTTAAGAAAACGGCTTAAAGTGCGAGTCGGCGATATTATTGAATTTGACGGGCAAAAAGTAAAAATTATTTAAAAGAAATAGCAAATGGCAAAACAAATATCCAGTCTTGGTTACTCGGTTTACTTCGAAGAGGAGTTAGCATCTCTTGAGCAGCTTATAAATTCCCGAGAATATTCCCAAGTCCTTGTACTGGTTGATAGAAATACAAATGATCACTGCCTGCCAGTTCTGCAGACCATGCTACCTAGTCTTACAGACTATGATATTATTGAAGTCGACCCCGGTGAGGAAAATAAAAATATTGATTTCTGCATCGGTGTGTGGAAAACAATGTTAGACTTTGGCGTGGATAGAAAAGCATTGATGATCAACTTAGGAGGGGGGGTGGTTACTGATATGGGTGGTTTTGCTGTTTCAACGTACAAAAGAGGTATTGATTTTATACAAATTCCAACAACGCTCTTATCACAAGTCGATGCGTCAGTTGGAGGAAAGACAGGAATCGATTTGGATAATGTTAAAAATATTATCGGAACATTTACCCAACCGCAAGCTGTTTTCATCAGTGCAAAATTTCTTGCAACCTTAGACAATAGACAATTGCAGTCTGGTTTTTCTGAGGTAATTAAGCATGGATTAATTTTTGACAAAGATTTATTTAATCGTTGCAAATCAATTGATCCAACAAAAGATAATCTTGATGATATTGTATTTCGGTCAGTTGAAATTAAAAATGAAGTTATTACCCAAGATCCGACAGAAAAGGGTCTACGTAAAATCCTCAATTTCGGACATACAATCGGGCATGCAGTGGAAGGTTATTCAATGCTCCACGATGATGTTCCTTTGTTACATGGCGAAGCTATTGCAATAGGAATGGTGTGCGAAGCCTATCTGTCTTTTAAGATAAACGACCTATCCGAGGAGGATTTGAAAGAAATCGTTTCTATATTCGCTTCGCACTTCGGACACTATACCTTATCTGAAGATAGCTACACGGAACTTTTAACCCTCATGAGTAATGATAAGAAAAATGAAGCAAACAAATTAGGGTTTGCCTTGTTATCTCGCATTGGTGCATGTAAATACAACCTATATGTGAACCGTGAGCTAATAATTGATAGTCTTGATTTTTATAAATCTTTAAATTAACAATGAGATATATACCTTGTATTTTCAGCGCATTAATGCTTCTATATTCTTTGGCTAGTAACGCACAGGACAAAGTCCTAATATTTAGTAAAACAGCGGCTTTCCGCCACGAAAGTATACCTAAAGGTGTTGCGACTGTTACTGATATTTTGAAAAAAGCACAGATCGAATCTGTACATACCGAAGACGCAATGTACTTCGATGCTGACAGCCTACAACAATTTGGGGCAGTTATATTTTTAAGTACTACAGGCGATATTCTAAATGAGGCCCAAAAAGAAGCATTCCAAGCCTTCATCCGTTCAGGAAAAGGTTTTGTAGGAATACATGCTGCCTCTGACACCGAACACAACTGGCCATGGTATGGCGCACTTGTAGGTGGTTACTTTTCTAGCCACCCTGCGGTTCAAGAAGCAAAAATTGACGTGGTGGATTCAGACCATATTTCCACTTCACATCTATCAAAAATTTGGTGGCACAAAGATGAATGGTATGATTATAAGGATGTACAACCTGGACTACATATTTTGATGAAACTGGATGAAGAAAGCTATCAAGGTGGTAAGATGGGTAAATTTCATCCTGTCGCTTGGTTCCAATCCTATGACGGCGGGCGTTCCTTTTATACTGGTCTAGGTCATACAGACGAATCTTTTGATGTCCTAAATTTTCAAAAACATATTTTGGGTGGAGTAAAATACGCCTTAGGTAAAAAATAGTCGTTGTATCCTATTCGCAGGGCACTGCGAACTTTAATTCTTAAGTTCTATCAATGAAGCGTATTTCTCTACTTTTTGGGCTAATCTGTATGTCGCATATTTACATTCATGCGCAATCGTTAAACCCGCAACCAATAATAAAAGAACTAGAGAACTCCGAGAAGCTTAACGAGTATTTTTATGGCTTTAGTCTTTTTGATCTAGATAGCAACCGCTACTTAGTAGGAAAAAATGAGGATAAACATTTTGCCCCTGCCTCTAACACGAAAATTTTCACGTTAATTACCGCGCTTACGACATTAGGCGACTCTATTCCAGGGATACATTATGTAGAAAGAGGGGATTCTCTCATCTTTTGGGGTACTGGCGACCCCACCTTTCTTCATAATCGCCTGGACACTAAAAAGGTATTCGAATTTTTAAAAAACAATAATAAACCACTTTACTTTTTAGCGGACGGAAAACAGGAGGAGCCATTTTATCGACAGGGTTGGTCTATTGAGGATTATAACGAGTACTATCAACCAGAAATAAGTGCATTCCCGATATATGGGAATGTTGTTACCTTTAAGGCTAGATCGAACACGTTAACAGCTAGCCCAGCTATCTTTCAAAAAAATCTCTCTATGGCGGAAGATACCTTACCAAAATTTACATTATTGCGTAACTATGCTTCAAACCAGTTTGTATACAACCGACTTCAAATACCACATAACTACGTAAACGAGAAACCATTTAGGTATTCAAATGAACTAGCAGTTAACCTTCTGCAAGATACATTACATCGAGAAGTCAAGCTGATAAATATTATAAAACCCACTACGAATGTGAAAACAATTTATTCAGCGCGCACAGTCGATATCTTACGTGAGATGATGTTACCAAGCGATAATTTTCTTGCAGAACAATTTCAAATGCTTAGCGCACAAACAATTTTTGAAAGCTTTCAAACACAACAGTTACGCGACTACATGCAAAAGAAATATTTTAGCCATTTTGCTGATATTATTCAATTGCACGATGGGAGTGGTCTTTCCACTTACAATAAGGTTACCCCACGTAGCATGATCGAGGCGCTGCTGCTTGTAAATAAACTCGTATCGAATCGAAATGAACTGGAGTATTTGTTTCCAATGGGAGGAGTAAACGGTACATTAAAAACAGCTTACAAGCTTGATAAAGGACAACCTTTTGTATGGGCCAAAACCGGCACAATAAACGGTGTACATAATCAAAGTGGTTTTATCCGTACCCGTAAAGGTAGAAATTTTGTATTTTCCTTTATGAACACAAATTTTTTGGGATCTGCTAGCCCAGTACGACGAGAAATTGTGAAATTAGTCACATTTATTCGGGAAAATTATTAACCGAATCATGGTAATATTTCATAGGCCCTACATTCTGATGGATATCTTTCTTAATTATTGCTATCATTGTTATATTCGCAAAAGCATATGCACGTGATTCAAAAAAACGACAAACGTCTGATTCGCTCCTGGTCAATGTATGACTGGGCGAACTCAGCTTATAACCTCGTGATAACATCAACTATTTTTCCTGCATACTACACCGCGGTAACCCAAACGCAAGAGCACGGCGACGTCGTAAATTTCTTTGGATTTGAGGTGATCAATACAGTATTAACAAACTTTACCTTAGCAATTGCGTACCTCGTTATGGCCATAACGCTACCTTTTATTTCCTGCTATGCAGATCTGCAAGGGCGAAAGAAACCAATTATGATACTTTTCACCTGTTTTGGCGCTTTTTCATGTATGGGGCTGTACTTTTTTAAACTCGATACCTTAGAGATTTCCGTAATCCTTTTTGGATTGGCCGCTATGGGATATATTGGTGGCGTATTATTTAACAATTCTTATCTTCCCGAAATTGCCACTATTGATCAACAAGATAGGGTTAGCGCGCAAGGATTTGCCTATGGATACGTCGGTTGTGTTACCCTACAGGTTATCTGTTTAATTTTTATATTGAAACCCGAGTGGTTTGGAATTACTGATCCCAGTTTTGGACCACGATTATCTTTTTTACTAGTTGGAGTTTGGTGGATCGGCTTTTCAATCATCCCTTTTCGCGCTCTTCCCAATAATAAACGCTCTGAAGTTAGAGCTGCACGAGGTTTATTTCGTACCGTTATTTTGGAGTTTCGCATTGTCCTACGACGGATTAGTAAGATTGACCGTATTCGGCGATTCCTACCGGCATATTTCTTTTACGCTGCAGGAGTCCAAACCGTGATGATTGTTGCGGCCGCTTTTGGCGCTAAAGAACTCAAACTTGAAAGTTCTAAATTAATAATTACCATATTACTCATCCAAATTGTGGCCATTGTAGGTGCAATAGTAATGTCTAAATTATCTGCTCGTCTTGGAAATATAAAGGTGCTTTTAGCGGTCATTCTAGTTTGGATAGGGATATGTATTTCCGCGTTCTATGTTAAATCCGAGATGCAGTTCTATTTGCTCGCTTGCATTGTTGGCGTGGTAATGGGTGGTATACAGTCGTTATCCCGCTCTACATACTCTAAGTTTTTACCCAGCAATATAAAAGACACAGCATCATTTTTTAGTTTTTACGATGTAACCGAAAAACTAGCGATCGTGATGGGGCTTCTTTCTTTTGGATTTATAGAGCAAGTTACGCGCAATATTCGCTATTCAGCCGTTTTTTTAACTATATTTTTTATTATCGGCGGTTTATTTCTTTTGCGTTTATGGGGTTATAATAGATCTTTAGCCAACCCAGATAAAGAATAAGTAGCGATTATAATTAGTGGTTTTCGCTGGGAATTCTTAGCTTAGCTTGAACAAATAACGTGAACCCTCATTTAAAAGGTTAAACTCTAACGAAAGTTCACAAAACAAAAGAAAACTAGTGGTATAGAACACGAACGCAGGCGTACTTCTGTTAACACCCACGATTTTCAAATTGACTACCTGCTTAATTTATATGAAAGTAGAGATTTTTATACCTTGCTTTATTGATCAACTTTTCCCAGAAACAGCTTTCAACACCATGAAGCTGCTTCAAAAAGCTGGCTGTGAGGTTATCTATAATCCCGAACAGACTTGCTGTGGGCAACCAGCATATAATGCAGGTTTTTGGGACCAAGCGAAAGCTATTGGTCAAAAATTTTTAAACGATTTTTCAGAAAATACATATATCGTTTCTCCTTCAGCTTCCTGCACAGGTATGATCAAGTCGGGGTACGACGATTTATTTACTAATTCGACCGACCATAACCGCTGCCGTAATATTCAATCCAATATATTTGAGCTAAGCGATTTTTTAATTAATGTCGTTAAAAAAGATTACTTCGGCGCAGAACTCGTGGGCACAGCAGTATACCATGACTCTTGTTCTGGTCTACGGGAATGCAAAATTAAAGATGAGCCTCGCCAGCTTCTCAGTCATGTTGGGGGACTTGAAGTTGTAGAAATGCGCGATCAAGAGACTTGTTGCGGATTCGGTGGTACATTTGCTGTGAAATTTGAAGGTATTTCCTCGGCAATGGCAGAACAGAAAGTCCAAAATGCTTTAGCTGTTAAAGCGGACTACATTATCTCAACAGATAGTTCTTGTCTGCTGCAGCTCCAAAGCTATATTGATAAACATCAGCTCGCTCTTAAAACTAAACATCTAGCCGATGTGCTGACATCCGGCTGGGCAAATATTTAACACATAAACTAATAAAAATGAACTCAAGAAGAAGCTTTTTGAAAAACGTCGGACTTGCAACAGCCGGACTTGCTTTAGCACCAACATTAGATCTTTTTGCTGCAAAAAAATCATTCTTTGAAATCTCCTTAGCGGAATGGTCGTTACATCAAACTCTTTTTAAAGGAGATCTAAAGAATATCGATTTTCCTGAATTAGCCGCCAAAAAATTTGGCATTTACGGTGTCGAATATGTCAACCAGTTTTTTAAGGATAAAGCAAAAGATATGACCTATCTAAAAGACCTTAATAACCGCGCTAAAGATAATGGCGTAACTAATATTCAAATCATGATTGATGGAGAAGGAAATTTGGGGGATGAAGACAATGCAAAGCGGTTAGAGGCTGTTGAAAACCATTACAAATGGATCGATGCTGCAGCGTTTCTGGGCTGTAAAGCAATCCGTGTTAATGCGGCCGGTAAAGGAACACCAGAGGAAGTAAAAAATCAAGCGGTACAAAGTTTGAGTACACTCGCAGATTATGGTAAAAAGGCTAAAATCAATGTTATCGTCGAGAACCATGGTGGTATCTCTTCGCATGGCGATTGGCTTTCTGATGTGTTAAAAACGGTAAATAAAAAAAATTGCGGAAGTTTACCAGATTTTGGAAACTTCTATGAATATGATCGCTATCAAGGAGTCACTGACTTAATGCCATATGCAAAAGGTGTGAGTGCCAAGACACATGATTTTGATGCACAAGGAAATGAAACACAAATAGATTATCCGCGCATGATGAAAATCGTTAAAGACGCAGGATTTACAGGTTGGGTTGGTATTGAGTACGAAGGTTCTACCTTATCCGAAGAAGAAGGTATCATAAAAACTAAAGCCCTTCTTGAGCGTTTTAAAACCATCTAAATCACGGATTATATGTAAAGTTTTTCTTTAATAAAAACATTATATCTATTTAATATAGAGCAATATAAAGCATATTAGAGAAAAACTTTACTCCGTTTTTTACATCGTATCAAAAAAGGAATTGTACGATGATATTAATAATGTACGATTACAAAACTGAAAAGTAATCGAAATTTTACAAAAAAGTACGTTCGATTTTTTCACGAAAGTATGCAAAAAAGCGATAGTTATTTGCCTCACCAATTATGTATTCTTCGTCTATATTTTATAACCATTTGAAGAGAACCCAAATAGTCCATTTTGACTTTGTTTTAAAATTGACTTCAAACATAGCGGTAAGTAGTACAATGGTTTAGGGTAAATGTACAAACTTTTATCAATGAATATATTAAGTTTATTTTAAGCAAAATTTCAATGAATTTGTAGTAAGTGTTACTAGCCATTAAATTGGTTAAAAGAGCATTTAGTTCTTATCCACAGGGTAGTTTTTACACTAAGTATGTAAGATTATAATATACCGATTTTTTGACAAAATTTAGAATTTTTGTTTTCTTTGTACCATTAAATCCAAATCATTACACAGAAAAATATAGCTAATGGTTTGCACATTTAATTTTTAACTAAAAAATATGAATCAAGATAAAGATGATGCTCTTGTAGGCCATCTTGCCAAGCAAGGTATAGATGACAAAATGGTCATGGGCCATCCAGCTAGTTTGTTTGTGTTGTTCTTTACAGAAATGTGGGAACGATTCAGTTATTATGGTATGCGTGCGTTATTAACCGTATTCCTAATTACAGAGATCGCTAAAGACGGTTGGGGGTGGTCCAACGAGAGCGCGATGCAGCTCTATGGCTGGTATACAGGACTAGTATATCTTACCCCTTTGATTGGAGGAATTATCGCTGACAAATTTACGGGTTACCGACAAGCGATTACTCTAGGTGCGCTTGTCATGACATTAGGCCATTTGTCGATGGCCTTCGAAGGAATGAGTGATAATTTCTTTTATCTCGGTTTAGTGCTCATGATATTAGGTAATGGTTTATTTAAACCAAATATTTCCTCTATGGTCGGACAGCTTTATCCGGACACGAGTTCGAAAAAAGATGCAGGCTATACAATTTTCTATATGGGCATTAATGCCGGTGCTTTCCTAGGAATGTTACTATGTGGATACATTGGTGAGAAAGTCGGCTGGCACTACGGTTTTGGATTAGCGGGAGTATTTATGTTCTTTGGAATGTTACAATTTTATTTCGGACGTAAAATATTTGGTGTGATCGGCGAGAAACCACATACAGTTCATAAAGAAGAGGAGCATATTGAAAAAGTAGATGAAGAGGTCGTACCAAAGAGAATCGTGAACGATCGCTTAGTAGTAGCGGGGGTATTAATGATTGCTAGTTTATTTTTCTTTTTCGCTTTTGAACAGGCTGGTGGATCTATGACTATCTTTGCAAAAAACTATACGCAACGTGTCTTGGATGGAGATTCCGGAGCCATATTCAAATGGATTGATGCGGCATTAACGATCTTCCCGATATTAATTGTCACATGGGTATTATATGGTCTTGCGAAAAAAATTGCAAAACAGTATCCGTTAACGATTTTGTTTACTTCCATTTCATTTGTTTTAATCTGGGCATTAGGTTTATGGAAAGTATATAATGAATATACCCTCGAAGCTACGGAAGTAACCGTCTCTTGGTTTCAAATTTTAAACTCTTTTTTCATTATCACACTAGCTTCTTCGTTTAGTAAAATCTGGGAAAAAGTATGGAATCCATCCGGACCAGTAAAATTTGCAGTAGGTTTGATCTTAGTCGGTGTGGGTTTTGTTATTTTAGCATTTGGCGCCAGTTCAATTCCTTCAGGTGCGGCGACTGCGTCGGTGAGCATGATATGGCTGATTCTAGCTTATTTCTTCCATACAAGCGGAGAACTATGCTTATCTCCTGTAGGACTGTCTTACATTTCGAAATTGTCTCCTAAAAAATTTGTAGGATTGTTGTTTGGGCTATGGTTTACAGCTTCCGCTATAGCAAACTTTATTGCTGGTATGACTGGCTCATTTATCGATAAAATATCACACACCTATTCCATGGCAACATTCTTCTATATTATTGCTGCTATTCCAATCGCCGCGGCAGTTCTTCTATTAATATTCAACCCCATATTGAAGAAGATGATGCACGGCATAAATTAATTTTTCTAGAAATAAGAAAATGCTCGTAAGATGATTACGAGCATTTTTTATAATATGCATTACTTTTAGTGCTTTTGATTAATTTTGACTTTCTATAATCGTATTTGATAATTTAATAAAAATGCCCGTGACCGACAGCTTAGTCATCATCCCAACATATAACGAAAAAGAAAATATAGAAAAAATTATTCATAAGGTTTTTTCATTAGCAATGTCTTGTGATATCTTGGTTGTTGATGATGGTTCACCTGATGGAACAGCTGCAATCGTCAAAGAACTTCAAATAAGGTATCCCAATAGGCTTTTTATAGAAGAAAGAAAAGGTAAATTAGGCTTGGGAACTGCATACATCCACGGTTTCAAATGGGCATTAGCAAGAGCTTATCAATATATATTCGAAATGGATGCCGATTTTAGCCATAACCCGGAAGATTTGATTAGACTTCGTCAAGAGTGCCTTCAAAATGGATCAGATATGGCAATTGGCTCTCGTTATATTAAAGGTGTCAACGTGGTAAATTGGCCTATGAACCGGGTTCTGATGTCGTATTTCGCCTCTGTATACGTTCGGTTTATTACAGGAATCAATATCCAAGATGCTACAGCGGGTTTCGTTTGTTTCACAAGACAGGTATTGGAAAAAATTCCCTTGGAAAAAATTCAATTTGTCGGCTATGCTTTCCAAATAGAGATGAAGTTTAAAGCCGTTAAATATGGCTTTAAGGTCACCGAAGTTCCTATAATTTTTACAGATCGCACTGACGGAATATCAAAAATGAATACCGGGATTTTCCGTGAAGCATTTTTTGGTGTGATCCAGTTGAAATTGGAAAGTTTATTTAGAAAGTTTAATTGATTAACTTAGTTGCCACATTAATTCCTGCTATGAACGAAAATCTTGATCCCAGCCCTGAGCGTTTAAACCTGATCGACAAGGACATCGAAAGAGCCCTACGACCGCAGGCATTCGAAGATTTTACCGGACAGCAAAAAATCTTAGAGAATCTATCCATCTTTGTTAAGGCCGCGAAATTACGGGCCGAGGCACTTGATCATGTTTTATTACATGGCCCTCCGGGACTAGGAAAAACGACCTTGTCTCATATTATCGCCAATGAAATGGGCGTAAATATTAAAATTACTTCAGGTCCCGTACTTGATAAGCCTGGTGATCTGGCCGGTTTACTTACTAATCTCGAAGAAGGTGATGTGTTATTTATTGATGAGATTCATCGGTTAAGCCCTATTGTTGAAGAATATCTGTATTCAGCAATGGAGGACTTTAAGATAGATATTATGCTGGAGACGGGCCCCAATGCCCGATCTGTTCAGATTTCACTCAACCCTTTCACCTTAATAGGTGCAACAACTCGTTCAGGTCTTCTGACGGCTCCTTTACGTGCTCGTTTTGGTATCAATTCGCGTCTTCAATATTACGATGCGAAACTACTAACATCTATAGTTCTCCGTTCCTCGGCAATTCTAAATACCCCAATAAGTGACGAGGGTGCCTATGAAATTGCTAGACGTAGTCGAGGTACACCGCGTATTGCAAACGCATTATTGCGACGAACAAGAGACTTTGCCCAGGTCAAAGGAACCGGTGAAATTGACAAAGCTATTGCTAAATATGCTCTCAACGCACTTAACGTGGATGAACACGGTTTAGACGAAATGGATAATCGCATACTTTCGACAATAATTGAAAAATTCAAAGGTGGGCCTGTTGGTTTAAAAACTGTGGCTACGGCAGTAGGCGAGGATGAAGGCACGATTGAAGAGGTATACGAGCCGTTCCTCATCCAGGAAGGTTACCTCATGCGAACTTCACGTGGACGGGAATGTACAGATCTGGCATATCGACACTTGGGTAAAACAAATTTGAATAAAGGAAATACATTATTCTAGTACAATACCAACTTCTACAGATATTGATGCCTTTTGGCCCTAAATGTTGTGCTTGCAGAAAAACTAGGAAACAAAATCAATACGTTTAAGGATTTTCTTTGACCGTGCAATAAGAGCAGGACTAGCGTTATTAGACAAATAGTCTATTTGGGCTTTAAGCTCTTCTTTGATCCAAAGGGCATTCTCACAAAAATTGGCAATTACATCCAAACAGTTGACTGTTACAGCCACAGGGCATTGTGGATCAATTACCCAATTGAAACAGACTTCAATCAACCTATCTATTTGTGTTTGACTATGCAAAATCTTATACTTTCCACGACTGGCAAGCATAGCAATTTTTGTTAGACTACGAATGGCGCTCCAATTTTTTTGATCCTCCAAGGTATCGATAAATTGATCGTATATGGTAGGTATAATTGAAGGCTTTTTTAGTACAATATGTTCTAATAGCCATGCCGAACGAAAAGACACAAGAAAATCATTACTTAAACTATAATACAGTAAAAGGCTAGGGGTAAGATTATTATTTTTTGCCAGCTGCAAATTAAAATTCTTAACGGGTATGGTGCGAATTTTTTTTGTAAAAAAGTCGACTATATCCTCTTCATTACTCTGCATAAAATTTTGGATTAAAGTTCACCAAAAAAAGTTGTTCACGTGCCCGAGTTATCGCTGTATATAGCCATCTTAAAAACTCCATATTCAACATCTCATCATTAACATATCCTTGATCGACGAAAACGCACGGCCATTGTCCTCCCTGAGCTTTATGACAAGTGATAGCATAGGCGAACTTAATTTGAAGCGCATTATAATAGGGATCTTTTTTTATCGCTTCCAAACGATCATTTTTTAGTGGTATATCACTGTAGTCTTGAGAGATAGACTCATATAGTTGTCGTGATTGTTCATATGGTAGGTTCGGTGCCTCGACGTAAATGCTATCTAGTAGGACTCTGCATACGATCGGATCCAATTCATCATCGTCAATAAATTCAAGGGAAATATCAGCAAATCGAAATCCATGTTGCTCATGTATATTGCTAACCTTCCGCACCTTGGCCTGATCACCATTAGCTATAAATCCTGTGTTTTTTTCGTCATGTTGTTGCAGCCAAAAGTAATTGTTTCGCACCACCATAATCAGGTCACCACCCGTAATTTCCTCATCTCTAAATAATATTTGATTGCGAATATGCTGATTATATAAGTTGGCTGATTTGTTTGATCTACAGATAACAATACTGTTTTCAATACTATATTTATCATAACTGTAGTGTAGCCCTTCAATTAAGCGATCTCCATTCATACGAAAGATGTCCTTAAATCCACTGGTTTGAAAACGAGGAAACGTCAAAGGTGATTCAGATTCTTCTATGCGGATATCATTCCGTACTTGCGTTGCATTGGAAAGTATCCCGGAATCGTATTGCTGACGTACAACCTCTCGCAGTTCGTAGGTATATGTCCGCAAATCATAATTGGAACTAAGGTAATCCGCATCCAGGGCAGGACTCTCTAACATACCGACCGGGGGAAGTTGAGCAGTATCGCCAACAAACATTAAGCAACAATTTTTTCCGGATCGGACATAACTGATCAAATCGTCCAATAGACTGCGTGAAAAAAAATGTACACCCTCATCAGCAATCATTGATGCCTCATCAATGATAAATAAAGTATCTTCATGTCGATTTTCTGCCAAAATAAAATCAAGGTCTAAGGTGGCAGCTGTTTTCTTTCTATAAATCTTTTTATGAATTGTAAAGGCCTTCTTCCCTGAGTAATAGCGCATCACTTTTGCTGCACGGCCAGTTGGCGCTAGCAATACCGATCGTTTGCGGAGTGCTGGAAGTATATTCACTAAAGCACTGATCAAAGTTGTTTTTCCTGTTCCTGCATAGCCTTTCAACAAAAAACAAGTATCATTACGAAATGTCATTAAAAATTCCTCTAGTAAGGCTATTGCCTGGCTTTGTTGTCCTGTTGGTGCCCAGGGTAATTGCTTAATGAGGAGGTTCTGGATATGCATAGTCAAAGTTATTCAAAAGGTTGATCAATTCAATTGGAAAAGCTATTTTTGTTAGGTAAGAATGCTTTTTGTTTGTCGGCTCATTATTGCCAGAGGATGAAACTTAAGATGTAAATCGGCCGAAATAAGGGGATATTAAAGAATGCGTCTATCCCACATAACATTTTTACTCGTAAATGGTTCAAAAAAACACATGAAATACACAGCTAAAAATTTTCATTTACATTATATACCACAATACAAATTGTTGATAAAAACTGGATTTATAGAAGACACTCTTGTTGTATTAGATGAAAACAACGAGATTCAAGTTCTGCATTCTTATCCTTCTAATCTTCCAGATTCGGAGGCGACAAAATTATTGGGTCTTCCATTTCAAAAGGTCTTTATAACCGTGGCTTTACAGGGCCTAGTTTTTATTCCAACAGAAGTTTATAACGAAAACGACAGTTCGCTATATCAGCGATTTCTCCCTGATGATAAGATCTCACGTACACACAAAATAAATCTAGAGAGCATCGATGTGACAGGCTGTTATCAGTTTGATTTACTAGCTCACAACAAATGGAAGGTGATTTTTCCAACTGCTAAGTTTATTCCTAATTTTTGTATGGTGTTACAGCAAGCTCAAGCGCACATCCCCCTTCAGGGTGAGGTATTTGGTCTACATATGAACGACAACCAAGTTGAGCTTTTTGCTTTTAAGAATGGAAAATTTCAGTTTTATCAAATTTTTGACGTTCATAACAAAAATGATTTAAACTACTTTATTCTAAACGCGTGCAAATCGACAGGAATTTCAACGAAAATGGATAAGATTCTTGTTTCTGGATTAGCCTCCGACCATCAATATATCCCACTTTTAGAAGGATTCTCCACAAATCTTGTGTTTATTAAGCCGACGGTTAAAATACAAAGTGAGAACAGCGAGGTGCAAGAAAAATTGAATCCGCTTAACGTACTTATAGATAGTCAGATATGCGCATAATAGGAGGGATACATGGGGGGATACGCTTATCACCACCTACAAAATTACCTGTGCGACCCACGACCGATATCGCCAAAGAAGCACTTTTCAATATTCTAGAGAACAGAATCGATATAACCCAGACAAACTGTTTAGATTTATTTGCAGGAACAGGGAATATAAGCTTTGAACTTGCTTCTAGAGGGGCTAATTCAGTCCAAAGTATTGATATACATTATAAATGCCTACAATACATCAATGAGACAGCAAAAAAATTAAATGTCGACAATGTAATTAAGACAAAAAAAGCAGATGTTTTGAAATTCATTGGAAAATGTAGCCAAGAGTACGACCTTATTTTTGCTGATCCCCCGTACGAAATAGGCGAACTACCCTCATTAGCTAATTTAATTTTAAAACAAGGAATGCTGGCTGAAGGTGGATTACTAGTTGTTGAACACCCTTCTCTTCGGAAAATGGAGGCATCACCCTTATATATGGAGACACGAAAGTATGGCTATTCTTCTTTTAGCTTTTATCATAATTATACAAAGTAAAAATAATCGATGTTATGAAAACAGCCGTTTTTGCGGGATCGTTTGATCCTTTTACTTTCGCTCATCAGGATATTGTTGAACGAGGGCTAAAACTTTTTGACAAAGTAATTATCGCCATTGGTGTAAACAGTGCAAAAAAGGGTTTAATGAGCCCAGACCAACGTTTTAATAGCATCAGCGATTTATTTATTAGCAATGACCGTGTGAAAGTAGTAAACTTTACAGGGCTCACCGTTGATTTTTGTCGTACAATGGACGCTCAATATTTAATTCGGGGCTTACGTAATATAAATGATTTTACGTTTGAAAATGCCATAGCGCAGAATAATCTACTTTTAGCGCCTGAGTTAGAAACCTACTTTTTAATGGCTCGCACCGGACTTGGACATATATCCTCGACCATCGTTCGCGATATAATTCAAAATTCAGGTGATGTAACCATGCTGGTCCCAAAAGAAATAATAAAACACATTAAATTTTGAAACTTATAATTTAGAAAATTCAAAAAGGACTTACCATACTCCTTTAGCTTTGTAAATTAAAAGTCTACAAGAAAATCCTCGCACTTCTTGTTCTCGATAACTAAGTACGGCCTATTTTAACTTTTTTGCCTTTTATCTTATTATTTACAGATTGCTTAATAATGGTTGCCGCTACGTTCCGGTCAACGGACACAAAGGATTCTTTTTCCTTAACTTCAATCAAACCAACATCATTCTTATTAACACCGTCTAAATTTAGTAGATACCCCACAATATCGACTTTATTGATTTTATCCTTTTTGCCTCCTGTGATATAAAGGGTCGCAAATGGAGAATTAGGTGGTAAATCAAATTCTTGGTCATCCAAATCTATAATAGGTGCATCGGCAGGCACGTAAGGATAGTCTTCTTCAGGTTTTAATATCACATAAACTTCACCGCTAGCTTGCATACGTGCTGTACGCCCATTACGATGAATAAACGCATCTTCTTTATAAGGTAACTGATAATGGATAATAGTTTCTACTTCAGGAATATCTAATCCACGTGCCGCAAGATCTGTAGTTATTAATATTCGATTCGAATTATTACGGAATTTCAAAAGAGCAAGTTCACGATCTGCTTGCTCGAGTCCACCGTGAAAAAGATCATGAATAACTTCTCTATCATCTAATAGCGAACTGACATGATCAACAGCCTCCCGATGATTACAAAAAATAATGGTTTTCTTTTCACCATTACGACAAAGAAGTTTAAATAATGCTTTTAATTTATTTTGTGGGAGAGCAATTACCTTCTGAATCAACAACTTGGGAGCTGACGAGGCATCTGCCGAAAAGTCAACCGTGAGGAAAGCACGAATCCCTGTAAACTCAGGAATATCATTCATTTTGGTTGCCGATGTCATAATACGGTTTCGCAAACCATCAAGCCGCTCCACGATCGAAGTCATCTGACCAACAAACCCAAATTCCAATGATTTATCAAACTCATCAAGTACTAAAGTATGAATCGTCCGTGGATCTATGTGATCCCGTTCAAAATGATACATAACTCTTCCGGGAGTTCCAATTAAAATATCTGGAGCCTCGCGAAGTTTATTACGTTCTACTTTTGTATCATTTCCTCCATAAACGCAAGTCACTTTAAAACCCTGATTAACTTTACGAATAACCTGTTCAATCTGTAGAGCGAGTTCGCGCGTTGGAACTAAGATCAACACCTGCGAACCCTCATAATTCTGCACCAAGTGCTTTTCAAGTAGAAGCGCAAAAGCTAAAGTTTTACCCGTACCTGTCGGTGAATGTAAAACAAAATCCTTTTTCTCATCATATTGATCAAGAACCGCTTGCTGCATCTCATTGAGTTGAGAAATTTGCATGCGTTGTAAAATTTGCTGTAGCTCCATGTGCGCAAAAGTACAATTAAAAATTCGAAAAGAATCTCCTAACCACGCTCCGTCCAAATATTCATCTTAAATTAATGAATGGGCGAAAAGGTGTCTTGCATATTTCACAATATGACAAAAGGCTATCCTGCACGCAGGATAGCCTTCAATGATCATTAAGACCTTAAATTAGAAGTGAAACTGAACACCAAGTGTTGGCGATAAAGAATTCGCATCTAAACCAAATTCATTAGATGAATCGAAAGAATCTTTACCATCGAAATGATTGTAGTACAATCCACGTACTTTAAGCTCTATACCGATTTTTGAAGTCGGGAAAAAAGCAACTCCGGGCGCAAGTTCAACTCCATAGGATGCAAATTTATCTTTTTGATCTTCTACCGTATTGGAGGTCGCATCTTCAAAACTCGCTTCGCCCCACTGCATAGGCACGGATAATTGAGAGAAGAATTTAAACTGCCCTTCACCAATATAATTTCTGACAAAAGGGGCTAAATTAAATGAATTGGTTTTGTTAACCGCAAAAGAACCGGTGGCATCTTCAACTTTACTCCAATTATAACCAATTGCAGTACCTACGGCCCAATTGTCGCTTACAAAATACCCAACAGTAGGGTTGATCGAAAAGCTTGTACTTTTATCGTCGCTATCAACGATTTTATCCGTATGAAAACCGACCTGACCACCGACGATAAATTTTCCTTGTTCGGTTTGCGCTTGTGAAGCCATTGTTAATCCAGCAACAGCTGTTAGAGTAAGTAATAATTTTTTCATTTTGTATGATATTTATTTATTAATAAAATTTGACTATTTGTCAATATAGTTCAGTAAGTTCAATTCTTGTGCCAACTGATTTATTGAATGTCATCAAAATGTTTATTTACATAACTATCTAATTAGTACTACAATTGTAAGCTGGCATAATAATGTACGGACGGATAAACAACTGCCAACAAGCTGTCACTATATGACAAAACATCAGGATCATCAGTCGAAACGTCATAAATCTCCTTATGAAAATTAAAGGTAGTAAGGTCATAACAGATTTATAACGTAGAAAAGAGCATCTTGGTTAACTCCCTTGAAAGTTGTGAAACAATAGAAGCGACTCTGAGCAGACCGTTTATTTTGATGTGCCTGCAGCTACGCCTATAGTACCATAGTATAGGAGTTTCTACTGAGGGGATAAGTAGATCCCGGGGTTAAGTTCGAAATGTCTGAAAAAATAAAACCCGGCATAGGGTAATATGCCGGGCTCAAAAGTAAGTCCAAATTTTTATTCAAAATATTCTTTGATCCGCTCAAAAAACGATTTCTCGCTTTTACCAGGTTGAGGTTTGAAATTTACCGATCCTTTAAGTTTCTCTAATAAAGAACGTTCTTCGGGAGATACAACTTTTGGTGTCCATACATTTACGTATACCAATTGATCTCCTTTGTGATAAGAATTTACCTCAGGTACACCTTTACCTTTTAAACGTAAAATTTTCCCGCCCTGGGTTCCAGCATCAATTTTAATCTTCGCTTTACCATCAATAGTTGGAATCTCGACATTTGTACCTAAAGCAGCATCTGCAAAATTAATATATAGATCATATATTACATTGATACCATCACGCTTTAAGGCTTCATGTGGAATTTCTTCAATTAAAATAATTAGATCTCCAGGGATTCCGCCACGAGGAGCAGCATTACCTTTGCCGCTCATAGAAAGTTGCATACCTTCACTAACGCCTGCCGGGATATTGATGGAGATCGTTTCTTCACCACGTTCAAGCCCATCGCCCTTACATGTTGTACATTTACTGGTGATTTCCACGCCCTCGCCATTACAAGTAGGGCAGGTGCTTGTAGTTTGCATTTGACCTAAAATTGTATTGGTCACACGACGAACGGAGCCAGCACCTCCACAAGTCGTACATGTTTTAGAAGACGATCTATCTTTAGCTCCGGTGCCGTCACATGAATGACAATGGATTTGTTTGTTTACTTTAACTTTCTTTTCTACTCCCTTGGCAATCTCTTCAAGTGTCAATTTTACTTTGATACGTAAGTTAGTTCCGCGTTGTACACGTCGGCCACCTCCACGCGCATTTCCACCGAAGAAACTTTCAAAAGGACTTCCTCCACCAAATATATCACCAAATTGGCTGAAGATATCATCCATATTCATTCCGCCACCACCATAGCCAGATGCTGAATTACCGGAATGACCAAACTGGTCATAACGTTGACGTTTTTCGGGGTTACTCAGAATTTCATAGGCTTCCGCGGCCTCCTTAAATTTATCCTCAGCTTCTTTATCATCAGGGTTCTTATCCGGGTGATATTTAATCGCGAGCTTGCGATATGCTGATTTAATCTCTGAAGCCTCCGCAGATCTGGAAACACCTAATATATCGTAATAATCTCTCTTAGCCATCTTTCTACTGCCCTATAACTACTTTAGCGAAACGAACAACTTTATCATTTAAAAAGTACCCTTTCTCAACTACATCTATAATTTTGTTCTTCATGTCATCTGACGGAGCAGGGATTGCCGTAATAGCTTCCTGAAATTCTGCATCGAAAGGTTGACCAATCAAATTTTCCATCTCTTTTAAGCCTTCCAATGCTAAGGTTTTTCGGAATTTTTGATTAACTAAATCTATACCAACTTTTACAGATTCAACTTCCTCAGCTGTCTGCATTGCCGCTAATGCACGATCTAAGTCATCCAAAACGGGTAATAATTTATTAAGAACATCCTTACTTGCTGATTGAATAAGTTCAACGCGCTCTTTCGCTGTTCTTTTTTTATAATTGTCAAACTCTGCAAACAGACGTGTATATCTATCTTGTGTATTTGCCAATTCTTCTTGCAATTTTTCTTCTGGGGATAATTCCACTTCGGGTTCCTGATTTTCAGGTTCTGCCGATTGATTTAATTCCTCTAAATTTTCGTCTTGAATATTATTTTCCTGTTCGTTCATCATATCTATAAATAGCAATAATACGTATTCGTTAAAGCGGAGTCAATAATTTTGCCAACATAAATAAAACCGACACCCTGTCAGTTTGCTTCGATGCAAACGATCAAAATGTCGGTTTTATGATTTAATGTCAGTTATTTTTTAAATTGTCACATTATCATATAGTGCGGTATCCGCCGTTTTAATAATTCGTGCGGGCATGTTTTTAATGATCTGATAATCATGAGTCGCCATTAAAACAGAAGTGCCAGAAGCGGCAATATCGCGTAATAATAATACAATTTCCTCGGAGGTGTCCGGATCTAAGTTACCCGTAGGTTCATCAGCCAGGATAATCTCTGGATTGTTGAGTAGTGCACGAGCAATAACAACGCGCTGCTGTTCTCCTCCAGATAATTCATGCGGCATTTTACGTAATTTAGAACGAAGCCCTACTTTCTCCAGCACATCCAACATCCGATTTTCTATCAATCCACGGTCTGCCCAGCCAGTTGCTTTTAAAGCAAATTCCAAATTCTTTTCGACGGTCCTGTCATTAAGGAGATGAAAATCTTGAAATACTATACCTAGTTTCCGCCGTAAATAGGGTACATCGTTCTCATGTAACTTTCTAAGATCAAAGCCAGCTATCATACCTTCACCATTACCAATGTAAAGATCGCCATATATGATTTTCAGTAAGCTACTTTTTCCGGTACCGGACTGTCCAATAAGGTAAATAAACTCTCCTTGTTTTATATCCAGATTTACATGAGAAAGTACCAGATGTTTCTGCTGATATATATCGACGTTCTTTAATTTTATGACTGTATTTTCTACCATAATACGTTATATCTCAATTTTTTTTATCTGCCCGAAAGGCATATCCTTGACCATCTCCATAATTTGTTGGGT
>JAALOO010000878.1_pt1 | contig 24244 bp, 11 predicted proteins | sample 7257641 | NCBI WGS metagenome assembly JAALOO01 (sample SAMN14085613, study PRJNA598686) | mite metagenome | biome: ENVO:01001000; feature: ENVO:01001002; material: ENVO:01001226; isolation source: single female mite from University of Michigan culture on fish food culture... ...
AGGCAACCGCATAAAAAATAAAAATTAGCAAAATCAATCTTTTTCTGCTAATATATCGGTGCAGTGCAGTGTCAATTCACACGTCGACATTCGTGGGCAATTTTCAGGCGTCTGTAAAACTGCAAAACTGGTCAAAGAGCAGCAGCAGCAGCTTTTCATTCGGCTCGTTAAAATATGCAAGCACATACACTGGAGGAGGAGGAGGGTAAACAATGGTGGTGAAGGAGAAGCATTAGCGAGGGGCAGTGGCGAGCTGCAATAACGATAACAAATGATTGCATCTGCCGCCGTCGTAGTGAACTGCAGTTCAGTGTCTGGTGCACGGCAGCGGCCACTAAGCTGCCGCGCCGCACACCAGCGCCCAAGCCCGGCTACTTCTGCTGCTCAATTTCCCAATTTACTGAAAACCCTCTTTTTTGCTTTTTTGTAGTTGTGCCCCTGTGTTTTCAGTGCAAATGGCTTCGACTTGATTTGTCGAGCTAATCGCCAATTTAATTTCCCTTTTCTAGTGTAGGAGAACAAAGCTTTTGCTTTTCCTTCTGCCTCCAGCTCAGTTCCTGTACTGTACAGTGTGTATAGTGTGTGTACAACGGCCTCAATGGATTACAAGAGGCAACAACACACGCACACACAAACACACACACTGAAGAAGTCAGCAACAACAGCAGTAGCAGAAGAAGAGTGACGTTAGTGACAGACGATTGGCATAAATCTGCGATCAGGCTGCCGCTGGGCGGTTGATAGGACACTGCCACTGTCTGGGCAATTGTCATTGTCGGACAGTAGTGTGGTGAGCAGTGAGTGAGTGTGTATGAGCTGGCAAGAGGGAATCACTTGGGACTCGCCCAGTGACGCTAATCTCGCTGGTGCCGGCAGCGAGACTTCCTAGAACAGTCCCCATCATCATCATCTGCAGCAACAGCAGCAGTCATTCTGTGGCCATTGTTTGCACATCGCTCTCGATTACCCCGATTGCCGGCAAAGATGGGCATGAGGCTGGGAAAGGGAAGGAGAAAATGAGAAAGACGATTATGAGAAGCAGATCGACAGAGTCCGGGCACTTTCCAGCAGCATCAGCAACAGCACTCAACACTGCCACCAGCAATCGGTGATAAACTGCTGGCAACTTTATTTTCATTTCCATTTTATCAGTACATCGACTGTGCACACACACACTCACTTTTGGCAATCCATTTCTTTTTCCTTTGTCACCACCACCACCACCACTTCTGCTCTCTGCCATTCGGTCGCCACTCTATTCAACTTGAACACTCGGAGCAATACACTTCACTTTGGCTGCTGCAGCAGAATTGGATTATTGGCACATATTACGCTTTTAAAAGTATCTCTCGTATTTATTTTGTGTTTGTTTTGCCCTTTTCCTTTCAGCAAAACGGCTGAGACTTGGGCGATCTAATCTTCGATCCTACTCCTTCTCCATCACCACCAGCCAGTGTTGCCCTCTAATCAATTCGACAGCAGAGAGTCCGTGCTCAGTAGGGCACTTTGTGGATGTGGCGGAGGTTGTGGCTGCCATTCCTTAGAGGCAACCGAGCAGAAGTGATACTGCAGCACTTTTTCAGCTGCCTCTTTTTCAGTCTACCCCTCTGCAAAAGAGTTGTGGTAAGCAAAAGGGAATGCAAAGAAAAAGAGAGAAGTGGTGATGCACTGCTGCAGATGAGCCTGCAGATAAGCTCACTTGCTCACGATGATTTTCTCTGCCTGCGCCTGCTAAACTGCCGCCACAAGTGCGGTTTTAGAATGTGGCGTTAATTTGCAAATGTGGCAGAAAAGGGAAAAGGCAAGGTTAGTTTGCTCAAGGAGAGCGCTGAAATGACTCATCTGCACTTTTTTCCCAGTGGAGATGAGTTAGTTCTCTGTCGGTGAAGTTGCTCTCAGTGCCGGTTTTGGCTTCTTTGGTTAGCCATCTGCCGCGAGTTGTCTGCATTTGCGAGTGTTTGTGCATCTTCTAAAGCACTAGGGCACTCTTCTTACGTGCTGTTTAAAATTATTAATACATCATCTGCCCCTTTCCTTTTAATAGTCCACCAATCCATAAATTGCAATTATGATAATTAAATTAGACTCCCTGCCGTTTGGACTTTTTCTCTTTTTGGCTTCATTCTGGGCAGATACACCAAAGCGCACTGGGCACTTTGCGTGCCGCACCAAGTTCAATTTGAAGGAAATTAAATTTTCACTCTTTCGTTGTGAGACCATTTGAGGTTACTAGTACACAAACATTTCACTGCCATCAGAGATATATGCCAGAGATTAAAAATAGTAAAACAAAATAGTACAAAAATGCGACTGAATTGCATGCCATTTAAATGCATTTCATGTCTTTGTATTAAACATTTTTTGCCTGCAGACTTTTCAATTTTTAACTGTTATATCGAGTGTTTCATCTGTTCGATTGCCGCTACCGCTCACTTTTTTTTTGCTGCACATCCGTTTTTTGTAAATAATTAAATGTATGCTTGCCACAGGCAAACGTTTCTATCTGTCTCAACTTTTTCAAACTACTCAATGTTATCGTATCCTTTACGCACACACCCGTTTACGCAGAGAATACTCAAAATGTCAAACATTATAAATTCCACAAAGTAATTGTTTTATATAATGTCCTCTATTTATAGTTGTATTGTGACATTTATGCTTCTGGAACATAGTTGATGCAATTTGTGCAGTTCAATTTATTACATTATTTACTCTACAAATGTAAATGTAAATACCTCGCAGTAGTATTCTTACAAGTTCTTTTGTCTTTCTCGACAACAACAACTGCTTTGGCCGGCTTCTACTTTTGTTCTCATCTCTGGTATTTTGGCCAGTTATATAGCATGTCTTTCAGTCAGTGATGTGTCGGCGATAATGTGTATACATTCCAATGAATTAAATGATACTAATTCAATCATAGTAATAAATATAAGCAAATTGATATTTGAAATGTGCTTCTGCACATCAGTGCAATGCAGAAAATATTTTTGAAAGCGCCGCCACGACCGTCCGCAGAGAGCGTGACGCAGAGCACGTGGAAAAGCAGCTGCTCAGAGCGCAGCTGCTGCTCCCGCTCTGTTGTCATGCTGGCTGCCGGCGTGCTCTCCTGTTTTCATCACATTTTCTCGTGTTTTGCTCCTTTTTTCGACCACTTTTCACATCAGCATCATCAAAATGAAGACCATCTCTGATCGCGGACTGATCAATAAGATCAAGAAGGCGAAAACCAGCAAGGGAAAGCGTTTTTTGGAGAAGCGAGAGCCACAGCTCGTTGAGGAGATTAAAAAAGCAGTCTTTTGCCGAAGTTCAACGGCAAATCAAAGTGGAGTACAGCTGCTGAAAGACATTCAAAAGCTTAAGAAACCAAATGCCACGTATCTGAATCGAAAGGAAAGCTGGCAACCATTTGAAAACGCAACTGACCTTGAGTTTGTGACCCGAAAAAATGATTGTGCCCTCTTCGCTTACGCATCACACTCAAAGAAACGACCAAACAATTTAATTCTTGGTCGTACGCACAACGGACAAATTCTTGATATGGTGGAATTTGGATTCGAAAACTTCAAAGCACTTTCTGAGTTTCAAGTTGATAAGATTTCCTCTGAAACCAAACCGATCCTCCTCTTTAGCGGTGAGCTGTTCGACAATCAACCTGATTTTCAGCGGATAAAATCACTTCTTTTGGACTTTTTCATCGGCCCAAATATAGATCAAGTAAACCTCACCGGTATTGAGCATGTAATACAATTTGTGGAGGTCGATCGTGTCATTCATATGCGAAGCTATCGAATTTTTCTCAAAAAGTCTGGTGTTAAGTTACCTCGAGTTGAGCTGCAAGAAATTGGACCTCGCGTAGACCTGACGCTGCGGCGAAGCAATCTGGCTTCGATTGATCTGTTCAAGAAGACGCTGAAACAGCCTGACCAGGTTTTGAAGCAGGTCGGAAAGATGAAGAAGCCAGAGGAGAAGAACATCAGCAAGGACGTTTTCGGTACGAAGCTGGGACGCATTCACATGGAACGACAGGACTACGGCAGGCTGCGACTGCGAAAGGGTGGCGCATTCAAGGCGAAGGCTGCCAATTGATAGTGCTTCATTGGAGACTGCTTGCAGATTTTTTGTGTGTTTGTTTGGACTGTTTTCTCTCTTTTTATGTTGTCTGCTCACATTCATGTACTCGCTCCCTCTTTCATTTTTGAACGTATCGTATAAAGCGCAATATACAAACACACATCAAGCTGCGTTTCAATTGCTGCCCTTGCCACTTCTGTGCACTGTTCAGAGGGATCTTTTTTTATTTATTATTTATTATTTATTTGCAAGTTGAATATAATTTAATTATTCGCTTGGTGAACACGATCAAATTGGAAATTAAAGACCGCCTCTGCGAGAGAGCACACATCGAAGCGGCAGAAGCAGCGGCAGCTTGTGATAATGCGTCTCGATGATGGCAAATGGAGCAGGCAAATCCATTAGAATTGAATGAAGCATCCACCAGATGAAGGATTTCCAGTGCTGATGCTGCTGGCTCACTGCGGCTCACTTCAGCAGCAGCAGTAAAGTCTGCCTCCATCATCCACTCTGCCTGGTCTCTTCCAATGGTCCGGTATTAGATGGGCCACAGTCTGTCGTGGCATCGGCATCAGCAGCATCATCATCAGCTCCTCCACCACCAGCACCAGCACCACCACACTGGCAATGATTAATCTGCTTACATAATGGCCCGATGGAATGTGTACTCTGTGGAAATTAGCTTTAAAACGGCCTAAGAGAGAATTATCCCTTACTGCTGTTCATCCTCGTCCAATGAAGTGCTGTCTGCCTGCTTCCCTTTCTTCTCTTCCATTTGCGCTCACTTGTGTGTGTTTGTCTTTCAAGTCTGCACACATTGCCTGCCTGCCTGGTCCCCACTAATGAAGGGAAATCATTTGGTGGCTGAGAGTGCGAGTAGTTCTTCAGTACTGCAGTCGAATCATCATCTGCTCCTCTGCCGCCACTCTGCCAAACTCGAACACAGATAAATGTGCACAGTCTGACTTGGCAGCCCAGGAATGGGGCGACAATTATACCATTTTGTCAGTGCAGTTGCTCCCTGGCGATTATTAATGGTTATTTGCTGGTGCCGAGAGAAAGAGAAAGAGAGCCACCAAGAAAGTTGTGCCGCCAACTTCTGCGCCAAGTCGAGCACTGCCTTGACTGTCTCCGCTACTAAATGGCATTGTCCCATTCGGTCGTCGCTGCATCGGCACTTTATGTCGCTGTCGAATGCCATTACGCCCAACGTGCTCCGGCAAAGGTGTTGTTCGTTGGGGCAATCCTAATTAGCACTAATTGGTCAGTCAATTGCTCACTCACTACAAGGTTTCTTTTACCTATTCTTCTACCTCATTCTGCCGGGGTACAAGGAGTGCCAAGGAGAGGTAGTCAATTAGGTATCAGTACACCGTAAAAGGTGCTCTTTAGTGGCTCACCAAGTGGCACATCGGCGTTTCAATTGTGTCACCACTATCACCACTTTCACCTAAATTGAGCCGTTGATATGAAAGCTGTCCTCAGCCGCCACCGTTGTTGTTGTTGTTGTTGGTCAGTAGCACTTTCTTTGCATAAAACTCTTGCCGCAGTTGAAGTTTTCCTAGCCTGTCGTCTCCTCCCCTTTTCAGTGCGTGTCTCACTCTCAATTAACTTGCTGCTAAATTATTAATCTCCACATCACCGAAAGACCTTGCCACATGTTATCCTGCTGTCACCACTACTGGCAGATATTGTTTTTCCATCGCCTTGCTGATCCCAGCAGCCACTGTTTTCTGAGAAAAAGCACTTCCGTGAGATTGATGTTTGTCTGTGCATGATGTGTCCACAAATGGGCATTTACAATTCCAGGCTCGTTCCAATATATGTGCCAGCCCTGGCACATGCTGCCAATGGTAATATGTTGTCTGTAATTTTGTCACTTTTTCTGCGTTAGTATTTTTTGGTCCCGTCCTGCTGGTGGCATCCCACTCTGAACTTTACTTTGTAACTTCTAGGCAGTGCTGCCCACCATTACCCGGGCATAGTGGGCATAAATTCCAATTGCAATCAGCAGCCAGTGATTTGTCCATAGCAATACATGAAATGCACAGACACAAACCAACTCAGACAGATACATATGCACGGGGATGCCACAGAGAGAAAGACACTTCTTCTTGGCTGCAGTAGGCGCACAGTAGGAGGAGGGCTGATATTGAATGGAAATGGAAATCGATAGAGCACGCAGTAGTCTGCATGTAGACAGGCAGACAGGCACACACCGTATGACACCGCCATTTGTCAACACTTTTGCAGATGTGCACGATATGTCCGCTGTGTCTGTGTTGTCGGTCGGTGTCTGTCGGTGAGAACATGAAGATCGATCTGATGGCTTTCTCTCCATACTTTGCCGCCAGCATCTGCAGCCTAATGCTCCTGCCAAAGAATACTTACTTTTTTGTGCAAAAAGCTCAAACCAGAACACATATTGACAGGACAAAGTTTTGTGTTGCAACTAAAAAAAGTATTTTCTTTTATCTCAAACCCGTCGTCACACTAAACCTAAGCTGTCAATTAGGTCTGTGCCAGAGCACTGCCAAGTCATCTCTGAAGCAGCACTGATTTATTCATTAGCACTGCCTCTAATGGGCAACTAATTAGTCTAAGCTGGTGACCAGGTGGTGGGGGGTTTCAGTGAGCAGGAGCACAATGTGTTTTGCCGCCACCGTTTAGCAGCAATGTCACGCCTAGTGGCCGATGAGTGCTCTTCACGGTCAGAACACTAGCACTAGTGGTTTCTCCTGTACTGAGATAGTGCCAGTTTGTTCTCTTTCCTCAATGCATAAATCATCCCTTTGCTTGTTGATATCCTCAACTCCTGCTTGCCTGAACTGCTCTATCTGTTGTCCTGTCTTACTCTTTGTTTTCCCATTTGCTTCATTATCTAATCATCACAACACTGTGCTCTTCACTTCCTGACTGCTCGTCATCACTTTTGACATTTACAAGGCTGATCTTTCAAGGTCATCCCTTTCAACCTAACTCTACTGTGCCGACCGTGAGCTAGAACTGAAGTTTGCACGCACACACGCAAACTCATTCATTTATTCGGTTCATTCTACAAAGCCATAATTCCTGTAATTGTCTCATCCGCTCATTGGCTCCCTTTTTAATTGACTGAGCTATTTATATAACTAATACTCGGTAATTAATTGGCGGCAAGAAACAACTCGGAAGAGCAAGTCGAGTAGTCCACTAAACTGGGTCATTTCCTATAACTCTTTTTTTATATTCCAGAACAAGTCACCGGACAACACACACACACACACTGACAGCGGTGTTTGTTTAATTGCCATTTTTGTAGCATTAGCGGCAATGCCATGCACTACAGTTTATCAGCGTAATCGGTTTCACCGGATAAGCAGGTGTCTGGTTCCGCACTTTGTTCGTGCTTTCATTTTGTATTCGCCTTTTGGTTCAACTGCAACCAAGTTGCTCATTCAAGTTGAAGTCTCTAAACTTTCTTTTTTCTCTGCAAAAACACGACATTTTCTAATTCTCTGGTAATAATCAATTAACGAATGTGCTTTTTCCGATAATTGAGTCCAATCAAGAAGCCATCTCAAGAGTGACTAACAAAGCTGTTACACATTTTTTAAATATTGGCTAGATCAAGTGCCTGACAATTTTTTTTGATGAAATTCTTGTGTATGTGTGTAAAAATCTAATCGATTGAGCGATTTTTCGTAAGGCAGCACGTTGCAGGTGATTGATCCATTCACGCCAAACCTCATTGAAGGTGATCACATTCACAACACACATAGTCTCAGTGAACCAATTTGTGTTTACTACAATGTGTTTACCAATGATACGGCTGAATGGTACACACAAACTGGAACAACACACTTCACCACTACTACTGTTCCTGCACCATTGACTCGTCGTGTCGTCATTTGGGTTCTAAACAAAAAGCAGTGTGTTCATTCTAGTGTGTTCATGTCACGTTAAAAGGTCACTAACACAGTTGACAAGAGGCACACTGAAAAAAACTGGCGCCGACAGACGGTTGACTTCACTGTAATGCTTTCTTTTGGAATTCCCCACCAAGGTGTGTGTGTGTTTTGTGGTGGCTTGTCCCTGACAGTCAACAGCAGCAACAGCAACAGCCATAATAATAATAATAGTTTGTCTTCGATTGTTGTCGGCTGGTTTCTGGTGATGTCACCCTCACTGGAAGCAATCTACCGGGGCAGTGTGAGTGTGCACTGTATGAACACTACGTACGTGCATTTCCAGTGGTCTACTTTTCATTGTGGCGATCACCGACACCTGAAAGGAAAATGCCTCTACTGTCAACTGCCAATGTTCTTTGATCTTGTTTTGCCTCCAGCGGCGTTCATTGCCAGCAAAATAGACAGGCAATGTTTGGCAGACAGCAACACAGGAGTCCTCCTCGCCTCCTTCTCCTCAACAACCGAGCTCAGCAATTTACAAATGAGTGTCAGGCAGACTGCAGTGCAGTGCTGCCTTCTTTTCTAATGTGTACGCACAATTGATGTTCGCACAATTACGGAAATATTCAATTACACCGGGCGTCAAGTCGAACAAACAACGATCGGTGTAGTCTACCAAAAAGAGAGATGATTGTTAGCGGTGGCAGTGTTTGCTTCTAATGAGAATTGCAACACTTGACTCCTCGGCCTACTGTGCCTCTTTTAATTTGGTCCATTTTTAGTCACTGCTGACTTTCCACTTCTCTGTGTCAGACAAAGACAATGCACATCGTACACACAAGCAGCAAATTGTCATATATGCTTCACTGGTGGTGGTGATGGTAGAAACACAATACCGGGAACTGGAGAAGAGGAGCAATTATGGTGCTGTTTAGAGAGATACTCACTTGGCAGCGCAGTTTCACCACTACTGAACAACTCTCAACAAGTCCAATCGGTGCATTAATGAGCTGCGTGTGTGTGTCGCTGCTCATGCCAGGGTTCTGTAAGGGAGAAAAAAGCACACAACGTTAGTTGTGATAGTTAGTTGTGAAGCACACAACGTTAATCACCAACAGTTAGTTGGTGATTACACTGAAGACACCATCATCGGAACGATCAATGACCAAACGATACCGAATGGTCGTGGTTGTCTTGTCATGCACTCGTTTTCATTTTCCCACGGTTTGCAGGAAAAAAACTAGTCTCCCTATCTGCAAGACATGACTGTGAGCACTTTTTGTGCCGTTTGCGATATAACAAACTGGCAAATGTCAGCCTGTTTGCTGCAGCGTTTGCATTGTCCAAGTTCACCCCGTACCACTTGGGAATGGCGGTTAGTTTAGTTTTTGGATCATGCAACTTTCAGCATTTGGACTAAATTTAGGCGAAATGCGCGCCTCTGCCACTCGTTATCGGCCCCACCATTACCAGGGCAAGCGGACTACCAGGCTAAGCAGGCATGTTCATTCTCAGTGGATACACTTTCTAATTAAGTAGCCTCAAGGAAGCCTTCCTTAATTCTCAGCCTGTGCCTTTTCAGCTAAATTTTCTCGCTTTCTTAATTCTCAATTCTTTATGTCACGTTGCAAAGTGTTGCTCTGGTAATTTCTCGTCTGCAGACGGCTAGCTGAGATAAGCAAATAGAAGTCAATCAGGCTGATAACAACGCAAATGGACGCACACAGACACGCTGAGGCAAATGCAGACAGACAGACAGACAGACAACCCGACGAGGCAGACCCAGACTAATCTGAAGAGTATACTACTTTGAGCAACACTTGTCTGGCATTCACTGCATTCACTGTCCAATTCAAATGGAAAAGAACAGACCTCAGTGTGTTAGAGCTGTGCATCTTTCCAGTGGCCAAGTGGGTGCCCATCTTTTTTTCTTTTTTTTCTCCTTAGTTCACCAGAATCAGACTGAGTGAAATGCAGACAGACAGACAGTGCATGTCGCCAGCTGCCCTTTGCTCGTTTTTTGCCTCCTTTTTTCCTCCTCCTCTTCCACCTTCTTGCCTTTTCTTTTTTGCATCTCTTCCGCTTTGCCACCAACCAACAGACCTTTTTCCTTTTCTCGTTTTGCCTCTTCTTCAGCAGTCAATCAACTGCTTTTTCATTCTTATCTCGACAGTTGGCTATCTTCATTGAGCATTAATAATACAGCACGATAAGGCTCGGTGGTGGTGGTAGTGGTGGTGGCTGTAGTAGTTCTTGTCCTCACTCAACAGCAGCAACAACAGCATCAGTCGTGGCCGGCAGTTTAGCTGAACGCTTTTGTACGTTTCAGAATCTGAAGCTGAGGCAATGGACCAGCAAGTGTTAGTGTGCCGTTGGCACAGTTTCATCTCCAGCAAATCCCCCGGTGCCTTCATCACACTGGCCACTATAATTGTTTTCATTTGCTGTGATTGCCAACTGTCCGCTCAGCTGCTTCCTCCTTTGTCTACGATGGTCCACACTGTTAGCATGTTCTCATTCTTTTGCCTTTTTTCTGTTTCTTTTTCCTATTCCTCTCACTTCTTTAATTCGTTTTAATTACTCTCATTTCTATTGCCCCTTGGATTTACGGCCTTTCAATCAGCGGACAGATGCAAAGTGAAGTGAGAGCCAGCATGGCTGAGTACTACCACTACCACCAAATCGACCACCGTCTGAAGCACTGACACAGACACCGCTGAATGCCGCTACTGAACAGTACGAGGCAGGAATTAATCAAATTGCGAATTAAAGTTGGCTTGAGTGGCCACTGCAGGCTGGCAGCTGCGACAACAGCAACAACAGCAGTACAGCTTTTAGAGTGCAGATTCGACAAGGCATTAGAGCGGCATAAGTGTACGTCTGTGTAGTCCAGCAAACGATTTGATTTGAATGAACTTACAACAAGGACAACGTTTACGACTACAGCTACGGCTACTGCTGCACTTGAGCGTTTAGTTTTGCTAACAACAAATAGTTGGAAATTAGCTGCTGCTGATGCTGTCGATGCTGTCGACGCCGGCAAAGAATGGCACTGTAATGTACTATCGCTGTACTTTGACGATTACCAGCAGCACTACTACTTCTACTTCCTGGACGGCTCTCAATCCGGTCTGAACTGTTTGCTAAGCTTTGCACAGAACAGACAGACCAGTTGTCATTGCCAATGTTCCTTTTCACTTTTTCTCTCTTTTGCTGCCATTATTGTTGACCTTTTATCATCATCCGACAGACTGGAGACTGGAGCAGACTAGACCGAAGAGTACTGCCGTCTGACCGTGTTTTCTTCACTTTATTAACACAGTGTGAATGTTTTCTTTTCTGCAAATATAGCGATGCACTTAAATGAAGGCATCAACTTTTGTTCCGTGATGACCATCAATTATTCAGACATTCTCCTTCTCGCCTTGACTTTTTTCCTTTTTATTTTTTCCTCATCTCCTTTAGCATTTGCATTCCGATGGGCGCAAATGGTTTGATGGAAAAAGTTAATGTGTGAATAATTGATCACTTCCTAGCTTAACTGGCCACAATCTGATTGCCATGCTCACACCGACATGATGTGTGATTTCCGATTGTAATCATCACCATCTCACCATCACTATCGTTATGCAAATGCATTAACTTGTTTTCATTTTTTTCTTTTTTGCCGTTCATGCCCATTTTGATTTGCTCATTTTTCACTAACTGCCAAAATGAAAGTGAAAAAAACAGTCAACCGGAGACAGGGTTCTCTCTTTCTGGGAATCGCCTTTCACCATCTATCAAAGTGACTTGCAATCATGCAGTCATTAATTGCACAATTTATTCAATTCAAACACTTTTCAAAATGTCACTTTTTTGCTAACTACAAAACACTTTGACAGGCGTTTTCTTTCAAGACAGTAAAAAATATTAAATTTACGAATGTTTTAATTTCAATTTTACTTTGTTTACAACACAAAAAGTTTTTTAAACCAGCTAATTTGAAATAAAGTTACAAAAACTTTTGTTGTTTTTATTGTAATCATTGAAAAAAACAAGAAAAAACCAAAAAGTCAGCTAAAAGTTGAATCCTCTAATTAGTTGAGTTCTCCAGTGGATACATTTTGTAATTTGAATGGTTTGTTTGTTTTTTCTGTTTAACTTTCCAGTCTACTTTTTTACATGATCATTTGTTGATACTGACTTTAATTTACTTTACTCTTTCCTTATTTTTTTTCTTGTTAGTAATCAAAATGAATGATTGTAAAAAATGATTGCCAACTTGAAAATTGCAATCTACTCGTTATTCATTGTTTGTGCTTGACCTCCACTGTCCACATTTAGGCTGCCTGCTAAATCATTCGTCAGTTGCATAATTAATTGCCAGTTGCAGAGTATCAATTCATATCTGTCAGCAGGAGGCACGGAGAGGGAGGGGGTCAATTCATTAGACAGTAGCACCAAAATGGGCTTTGTTCAGCAGTGTCACTCATTTGTACTCATCATCTTTGTAGCAGACTTGTGGAAGTGTCTGCAGCAAGGGTGGGAATCGAGTCCACTTTTCCGCAGTAGCTACACAGCCAACGTTACGCGCCCTCTAGCGTTGGCTGTGTAGCTACAGCGGAAAAGTAGACTCGATTCCCACCCTTGGTCTGCAGTGACAGGACATTTGGCTGCTGCACAAACGTCTATTGCTTAATTGATCACAATCATTTCTTACGCCTGATTACTGTTGTGTTTGAGCCCTTTTCTCGCTAACACACACAAAAAGACACTTTTTAAACTGGCACCTTTGTCCATTGGGGCCTGTTTTCTGCGGTTTAGTTGGTCGGTGCTTTCTGGCCGGTGGTTGATGGCAGTGGTTTTACTGGTAGTACTAGTAGTCCTGGTAGTTTGCGACTCAGTCATTCCTGGCAGTCCTGTTCAGTGAGTGAGAGTGCTCATTAGCTGGCAATTGCCAGTTTGGTCACGTATCGCACGGACCGCTTGCAACTCGCAAACATGTGTCCCACTGTCGCGCCCCGATAATGGCTGCAAATGTGCCACGCGCCAATTGGCTGGCCCCAGAGCCGATTGGAAACTGAGAGAAGGAGGGAAAAGAGAGAAAGAGAAGGAGGGAGCAAAAAGACATTTGCCGACCATTTGGCCTCGCTTAGGTGAGCTTGGCTGAATTAAAAACACTGGTCGCGATGGTGGTGGTGGAGTGCACTACTGCCGAACACTTTGATGTCTCCTTTCCCGTCCACTTTTACACAGCAAAAGTTGTAGTTTTGTTTCGAAGCTTGCAAGCTTGCAATTGCAGTGCGTTAAGTCACTCACCGGTGAGCGAGTAATTCAATTAGCCCTCCAATGCCCCCAAGTGCCAACTTCAGTGCACTGGACGATTGAGGGAGCCAGTAGCCAACTGAGCAGTGCAATTTTATATTTCCTACTTCTATTCTCTCCTGCTAAATGATTGCAGTATGGCAGTGGCTATGTGCAATGTCAATATACGGCTTAAACGAAGATCGATTCAAAAGGGAATCGAATCGATTTCCCACCACAACAGACGCAACAGTGGCAGCAGCAACAACAGCAGCAAAGAGTTAAAGGCAATACGTGTTTGCGGGGTTGTGAAATGATGATGCTACTGAAATCGGATGTACGATTAGGAGGCAAAAGAGGAAAAGAATTGTCAACGACTGCTGTGTTGTGAATGTCAACGAAAGTAGCTGACAGCGTGAAGAAAAGAAGAAGGGAATCGAAATAGAGGAGTTTGTGAATTGAATGCGTGTGTTGTGGCGGGTAAATTGCCTCCCATAAATGCGATGCAATTAAGTGCAAACTGTGACTGTGCAAACAAATGGCGAGTAAGGGCAGCAATGAATGGCTGGGGAGGGCGGCTTCAAGTTCAGCAGTTTTAAACTCTCTAGCTTTTTTCTTTTTTTGCCTTTGCCTCCTCAACCCCTGACTCCCTCCTTCTGATCGATTGTGCTTTTTTAAATTTTGCTGCACTCAGTTGTTGTGTTTTTGATTCAATATTGGGTTATGTGCCATGTTGTTCTCTCTCTTATTCTTTTTCTGTTTGAAGACGTGCTCCAGACTTTACGTTGTTTGGGATGAAGGCGATATCGCTGATCGCATTTCAGTCCTTGTGCCAGGCAGCTTTGTCTCCGATTGCTGTGCAGCTAGTGTCGATCCGACCAATTGTTTGCTACCTCCCCCACCCCACTCCCTTTATTTTGCTGGCAATTTCTGCTGCCTTTTTTGCGTTAGGTTCCTTTTAGCCGTTATGCTAGTCTGATCAAAAACTCAAAGCTGCTGAACTATTGGAAATATCATTTTGTTGTCCTTTCCTCTACGTCTGTCCGTCTTTTTCAAGTCTAGCTGTTAGTCAATACTTGACATTTTTTGCCGTTTTCGGTTGTTTTCTCAGTAAAATCGAATGACGATTCTCTTCTTCCACTCGTTTTAGTAAAAAGCAATGTTGCATTTTTCTCCTTTATTCTGCAACTTCCACTTTTTTCAATTTCAAGTTGCCAATTTAAAGAGAATTATTTTCAATCCTATTCAGTTCAATTTAAAGACCTTCTTATGACTACTGAGTGGCCACAATTTGTTGTTGTCGTTGCTGCTGCTGATACTATTCTCATTGCTTTAATTGTCTTCTCAACATTCTGTAAAGCACACATTTTGAAGGCACTTGATACATTTCCTAAAGTAGTTGAGAATCTCGCAGCAGTAGTAAGCATTGTAACAGTAGCTGCATTATTCAATCGACTTACCCACATTTAGAAGCACTTTTCAACTCAAACCGCTAACTACGGTGTGTGCTGGCCAATTTGCAGCATTTCCACAATGTGTGCCAATTGCCGACGCCAAAAGTCGAATGCACTTTCAATAAATTGGAAGCTTTCTCCTTTCTTCAGTGCGTCACAGTCAGCATCTGTCACTCTGGCATGCTCATCAAATCACTCACTAGTGACATTTACTGCAAAGCTGGCGCAAGCCAAAGTCAGCAGACCTGATTGTTTGTTTGTCTTATCGATTTGCAATTTGCAAATATTCTTCACCTTCTCTGTATTTTTTTTGTGACGCAAATGCCTTCCACATTCTTAGTTTGTAACTGCTTTTTAGTTTGTTTTCATTTAGTCAATCGACAGTTTTACGCTAAATTATGTTAGATTCTTTCCATGTTTGTGTGTTCTACTTTAGTCGCCTCATCGACACTTAGTTGTGTTGGCGGCAAAAGGGAAATGGTTGCAGACAAACGAACCTGTGTCGCCGCAAATGTGAACTAATTGAAAGCCAATTACGGCAACTTTGCACTTGACATTGCCTACACTTCATTCACTACTTTTTGCTCAAAAACTGCCTTGTAGGAGCATTGTTTGTTGGCGTTTACTACGTCATACTCAACAGCCAGCGTCAGGGGTGGGAATCGTGTCCACTTTTCTGCTGTAGCTACACAGCCAACGCTAGAGGGCGCGTAACGTTGGCTGAGTAGCTACAGCGGAAAAGTGGACACGATTCCCACCCCAAGCCCAGCGTTGAGTTTTAGTAATCATCACCAAGTGCCCATTTGCAGCGATCGTCTGCATCGTTCAGTTTGGCGCAATCGTTGTACAATTTGTCGCAATTGATCATCATTGCTGCTGCTCGGGCCGCAAAGTTTTGTGCACTAATAAAACCCACCAGTGAATTTGGTACAGTAGTCGCAACTTATCTGCACTTTCTTTTCTTTTTTACACTAATAAGTGTCTGAGAGTGACACATACAAATGGTTTCATTCCATTAGCGCCCATAAAAAGCTTCAGTGAGCTAAAACTGAATGAAATAGGAAAAAAGTGCTTGCCGAAATGCTTTCGAATCGCGCAATAATTTAAATAATACAGCTACAATGGCTGAAAAGTGAGAATTGTCAAGTGAATTTGCTCGGGTGCTTTGTGCTGGGTACGTGTGTACGAATTGAGAAATGAAGAAAATAATTACTGTCTCTTGTGACTGTGCTACCCACTAATGATGATAGCGATCACGGTGTGTTTTGTTGGTAGTAGGGGCGCTTTTGGTGCCTTTTTTATTCTGTTAGTCTTCGACGTTTAGTGGCGCTCATTTGTACAGTGGTGTAATTATACAAAATAAAGTTGAGAATTTATTACTGTGCTTATTGTCTGCAGTCCACACAGCTTCAGTTCATCTTTTTTTCCGTGCTACTAATTTTTTTCTTTTTACTTGTTTGAAAAGCAAGAGCTTACTATTGATAGAAATGACTTATTTGCTTTCTTTATGTGTGGCGTCATCATCATCTTTTATTGACTCACCCTCGTTGGCCACCACAGTTAGCAATCACACTGCATTGGTGCTTGGTGCACTTTGCTTTCTTACGCTCAATCAAAGCAATACTTCTTTTTCATTTTCTTCTTTTTACCTCGACGACCTTTGGAGAAGACTGGCACGCTGGCTGGCGAGCATGCATTTGCTTTTGACTTTTCGGCACAACATTTCCACATTCACCTTTCTCCACTTTCTCCAAGTCATCTATTCCGTCTATATTATTTATTATATTTGCCGTTTTTCTTTACCTTTTTGGTCCTTGTTCATTGTGTCTATGGTGTCGATTGTGCAATGCACGCAAACATTTCACAGTTCTTTAGGCACTAGCACCGTCATCATCGAAACTCGGTCCACTTTAGTGCAAAAACCTTCTTTCGGTGAGTCAAAATGAATTTATTTTTTACCACAGCCAAATATACGTGTGTGTGTGTGTGTGACCAAGTACAAATGGTGAATCTCACGACCATTGCCTGACTTTAGTGTGGTCCTCTAATAGATTAACTTGCACCAAAAAGGAAAAAGCAGCAAAGAGCAGTCATCACTTGTGCGTTCACTCGCCACGGCTGACGATGCCCTGCTCCCTTGAGCTCATTTCTCCGCCCGTTCAGTTCAATGAATTTGCCCCAAAAAAGATTGCTCAGACGTGGCTGGCCTTTTGTTTTTTTTGTTTGGTCCATTGTGAAACAGATAATTTTGTTGTTGTTGTAATAATTGGCAAACAAGCCGTGTGAGACAAACTTTACTTTATTATTCTGTGCGACAATGATTGTGTATGTGAGTTCTTTTAATTTTTTTGTGCTGTTTTTGTGTGTTTGACCATGAAACAAAAACAATACTTTTTTACCGGTAAGACTAAATTAACCTTTTCTACTAGTCAATATTGCGCAAACTCTGGTGCTCTTGTTGTTTTTGAGTGACACTTTATTATCAACAAAAAATGTGCCAAGCAATATTGACCGTGAATATAGTTTTTTTCCGTTACTAAAAGCCAGTGAGAACGCTTTTTCCGGTGCGGTGTTTGAAAGTAGAGCATGGCCAAAGAGAACGGATCAGTTCACTTGGCAAACTTGGCAACATGAGCTGATCAGGTAAGCTATACGTCTCGGCTTGCCGGACTCGTAAAATCAGGGGCGCTGTACGTCTTTTACGACGCTACTTGGTTTTGTGTGATTGTTCGTAGAAGACGACTTTTTCAAAGTAAGCGTCAAAAAATCTACAAGCAATGTTGCGGCTCAGGCGATGATTATCTGCCGCTCAGCAGTCTTTTTCACTTCTATTGTTTTTTAGAATAACTTAGGAAAGATATCAGAGTAGATCAGAACTGTTTCTGATCACCGATCTTTGAACATTTTCAGACTTTGACAATAAAAGCAAACATACACATGAGAATATTTCTGTAAAGTAGCGGCCCATAGGCCGCTAGCGACGTGGCTTTGAGAGTTCGAAGTCAGTCGCCTGTTTGTGTATATAAGCAGCTACTCTTTGCCATTAAAGTCAGTCTGGACTACGTATGCTTGTGTTCACTCTCACTCAGCGCTTCTGTAAATATTTTTGCACCCTGCAAGAAACTTCTCAGAATTGTTCACTACAGCGGCTCTTTCCTAAACACGCTGCGTTTACGAGTCCGGCAAACCGAGACGTATAGGTAAGCGTAGAATTTGGTCACAACCGCAAGTGCTGCCACAGGCAGTGTGCACTGCCACTCAGCCAGCACCAACACCAGAGCGCCTTTTGCCGCTGCTGAGAGTTCACAAGAAAGTTGATTTGCATCTGCTTAAAATGGCCATGACATTTTGCCTACCGCTTGGCTGATGCACACTTGACGACGGGGGATACCTTCTTCCTTTTCCTCTTCTTCTTTTTCCACCTTTTTCAGTTTTGGTGCACTTGAACGGTGTGTTTTCCTGCTGTCGAATTTCAATTTGCATAAAGCGGTTGCCTGAACAGACTACTGTAAGAAAAATGGGAAAAAGTGAAGAGCTTTTGTGTTGCTGCCAGTGATAGTGTCAATTACAGTTTTACTACTGCTGCTGCTCCTTGATGAGTGCTCCACTGAAGGGCCATTCGGTCAACAATTAGGAATGATAGGGTAAGGCAATGTTAAAGAAAAAAAGCAATGATTTAAGGCAACCGTACAAAGAAAAATAATTTTATTTTTTGTGTGAGAAAAAGTTTTAATGTCTCGTTCAAAAATTTTTTTACTTTGGTTTTTGCTCAAGTTCTAGGAAAACTAAACACTCGTGTATTAATAAATGGCAACGTTGGAGTTTTGAAGTTTGTTATTACTATTTTTGCTTTTTTCCAATCTCATCTGTTCCCGGATCAAGCCATCGTTTGCCAATCATGTGCTGTCGCTGATCAAAGGTGACACTGTACCTCATGACTGTCTGGCTGGTATCACGTTTCAGCTGTGGTGCCGCTGCACACCACTTATCGAGTAATTATATTCATAACATGCATGGCATTACCAGCAACTCTACCTCTCAAACATTCTCCAAATCAGTGTCCTGATTTGTTTTCTTTTTTACTTCAACCTACAACATGTTTTTTACTTTTATAACTCATTTTTACATATATAACTGCTAGCATAAGTGCTATTCACCAGACAGTTTAATCCAGTCTACCTTTTTTACCATTTTGCCAGGTTTTTAATTTTTGTTTTTAAAATTTATAAGAAATTTCAATTAAAATTGATTTTAACACAAATAGTCGCCGATTTGCAAATTATAACAAACCATGTTTCTATGATTGTGTACATGTTATTTAACTATAAAAGGTTTGTTTTGTTCAATCACTTAATTTGCTTTTGATGATGATGCACTACTTGAGCTTCCATTTCTCTACTTTGCTGTTTCTTTGAATGTTTTCCACAATACTTTAGCCTAAATGAATCTGATTGAATCTATTAGTTTAGTCATTTTAGTTATAGTTTTCTACATGATGCTGATAATGTATTTTTTCCTATAATAATATTATTATTGCTTGATATTACCTGCAGTTACGATTTTTTCCTTTACCATACACCGTTCACCTTGTTTCCATTTATGATGTTTTCTATTTATATTTTTGTTCCTAAACTAATATAATGTTTTTCACATAATGTTTACTCTCTCAGAGCGTCTATACGCTTGTACCGATCAAGTTACAAGATGGCCAAATATTTGGTCAGTTTTAACAAAAAACTGATGGCGACAGCGACCACAGTAAATTGATCAATCGGCGAACTAGTGCATTTAGTTGTACCCTTGCAACTTTATTTTTATTAGCTAACCTTGGCAATTTTTAAGACGTTTACACTCACAACTTATCCTTCGACTTTACCAGCCTCTCCTGCTTGCATAGTAGATTGGTTGTGTAAATAAAACAATGTGAGTACGCATCTTTGAAAACCCTTTTTTCACTTGAACCTCTTTGGTGGCGGTAAACTTTTTTGTTTGCTTTATGTAAAAAAGTTTAAATGAATTGATCTAGATAAAATGAATACTAGTAAAGAGAGAAAAACGCAAAACAACGATGATAAAAAACAGGCAAAAACAAACAGAAAATTCTAATTAGAGCATCCTTCTTTTGGCACAGTTTGTACTTTGCCGGGCGCTTGTCTAGCAAAAGCTCAAATGCACTGGCGCGTTATTTTTTCTGCTACCCTTTTTTGTTTACTTTTCTATTTAAACTTTTTTCATTTGACAACTTACAAGCAAGCAAACAGTTAAATTTTTAACTTTAAATTGAATTGATATACACACACACTTACAAACTGTCTGGAACAAAAAAAACAAAAAACTAAGCGAACTGTTCCTAAAAAGCAATTACTGAAACACCATGTATGTTTTCTTGCTATGGGTATTTTTCTAGTAATTCTCTTTTTGGTTTGTTGTACAAACTGCAGTCTGATCAGTCTGGCACCAATCGAATCTGCCGCTGCTTTTTTATTTGGAAGTCATCGGAATGTTGTCACCAGGGCGGCTGCCATTAATCACTGCCAACCAAATTTTCGCTCATTAATTACATATTTTCTCCTGCCTCATGCTGCTTTTTATACTTATTTACTAATCCGATGCTGATTGGCTTTGCGCTTTTTTATCCTGGGCACTTTTTTCCTTTTCTGAATTGGCATCAGCAATGGTATTATTTTGTAATTAGTTTTAAATACAAATCAACATCTGTCTTGCTGCCGTTTGTTTTATTTTATTTGTCTGCAATTATGAGTAAAAAATATATTAATGTTAGGATAAGTAGTGTACACATTTTCATTTGTAAGCCTAACTAATTGATTACTTTTTTAACTATTTTTCTTTTTCATTTTTATGTTTGCCTAAAATTGTTTAAATTTTTTTATTTGTTTAACATTTTTTGCTTTTATATAATAATAAGTCATGCCGATTGCTCAATTGGCACCAATTTCCAACTACCATCGTTGATGTGGTGGGTGCCCTTTGGCTAACAATTTCTTTGTATTGTGATTTGGCAAGAAAAATGTGTGCTCTTGTTTTGGGCAATGTTGCTGCTTCACTATCAAATTGTAATGATTACAGTTGCGATTAGAGAAGATTTAATAATTATTAGAAATATTATTGCGTGTCCTCTTAGCAAATGAAAGAAAAAAAAGTCTGTGCACTCTGTGCACTCTGAATTTGCCCATTAATGGAAAGTTTCAAAGTTAACATAAAAAAACATAGTCAGTCAGTCAGACAAGAAAGAATCCAGATACTTTTGGTGCCGTAATTTGCCTTTGATTTGATCCATTCGGTAAAACTCGATAGAATTAATGATTTCCGGCGCCAAAAAACTCCAATTTGATCTAGCAATAGCAACAACAGCAGTTTGTATTTACAGTTTTAGGCACTGACTTTCTTAGAAGTGTTTTTGAAAAATATGTGTGTATGTGTGTAAAATCCAATATGAAGACGCGTCGATGCATTGATCGATTTTCAGTATCATTAAGCTAATTATTATTAATTAACTTTAATAGCTTTTTACATAGCTGCAAAATGCAGCTGCTTCTAAATGCTACTGCCGCCATCATTTAGAAATTTTGCGTGCTAAGCTATAAATATTATATTGTTTTAAGTGAGTAAATTGTTGATTAAATATTTCATTAATTTTAATTTAGGACTTTTTAGCTGGTTGCCAGTTTTTAAAGTTTAGAAAAAGTTTTGTATTTTCCAAATTATTTTCCGTTGTCATTCACCAAACGAAATAAAGTCAACAATGGTATTTTTCGAATGATCGGTTATATTAGGCTTCAGTCTTTTTAGAAAAGACAAAACTTTATTGTCAGTATTTATTAACTGTCCTTTTAATTAATAATGATTATCAATGGTATTTACAGCTAAAATGAAAACGAAAAAACTCATAAACGGAAACCATACGACCACCAGTTGGATTCAGTTACAAATGACAAATCAAATTTTTTCACTGAGTTGTCATTTTTCCCTCTTTTTATTTGATTGTATTACATTCAGGTCAAATGTTTTCCAAAATTTGTTAATACATCTGTTTTGTCATAAGGAAAATTTTATCTTATCAATTTGACTAGAATGCAATTCAATCTGGTCAGCATTGATGTTCTAAAAGCTCGTTGACGAGCGTGAGAGTACCATTTGATAGATTTGACTATTGGCTGCAGTTGTAGGTGCTCTTCTATGAGCCAGGAGGACAGCTGCCATCATTGTCAGAGAATATATACCACAGTAGAGCACACAGACTACACTACTCCACTAGAGTTCGTCTGTTTTGCTGCTGTATATATCGCTATGTAGGCAGCTGTACAGCAAAATCGAGTCAGTGCTGCTTCTGCTTCTTTCAGCCTTCATCAGCTTTTCTCTCACTCTTACAGTTCTCTTCTCTTCTCTGTTAGAAACGATAGTTTTTCGAGGGCTATTTAAATTGCGATCGGATCCAGTGAAAAAACTCAGTTTGTGCATGTGATGATGGCGGCGCCATTTGAACGGTAGCGCGCCTCACTCACTCACACAACAACAACAACATGGACAGGTTTTGCACTGTGTTGCACACTTGACTGTGAACTACTGTTCTTTGCTCATTTAGCCATTTTCAACTGTCCATCTGATTTTTTTATTTTCATTGTGTTATGTGTTTTGAAAATGAAACGAAACCTTTGTCACCAACATGATGTTTGACCATGCTAATATTTAATTGTGTTTTTTCTCAAATACAAAATGTTGTGTTTTTACAGTTTAAAAATTTTGAATGAAAACATTGTTATAACGTACTTCTAAGTGATTTTGTGTTTATGTTTCCATCTATGCTTTTGTGTATTAGTGTGCTCGGTTGGTGGTGAACGACTGTGAATGTTTCTCTATTTCCCTACCACCAGTGATCATCTTTCACTATTTTTTTTTGCAAAACAACACCTGGTACAGCATCAGTACTTTAAACAAACGGCATTTTTTTGTAAAGTTTAATTTTAGGTAAGGTCACAAACTTGTATCACTGCCGGAGCGATTAAATATTTCTTTGAAATGTTAATGTATCATTTGCTCTTTCACATTCCTAAATGCAAATATTATTCATGTCTTGTCAGAGAGCAGTGTTTGTATCATTTTAGTTTGTGTACAGGTGCGCTCAGCGGTCTTTTATGTGAAATGCATTGAATTATTTAAATTATGGCTTTGTCTATGCGTAATTGGCAATTACTACCCCCTCCTCGCTAAGTTTCCCGGCTGCCAGTGGCTGCCAGTGGCATGGGTGAGCACTCTGACACAATTGTCAGTGTAAAGTATTTTGTTGTCGGACCTCTCGGCTTTTCACACATAGAAAAAAACAAAAAGAATAAATGCTCACAGAGTTTGGTGTCAGTTTCGGGAAAGTTGTCAATGAATTACAGTTTTGCCCACAGTGGGTCGGTGCAATGTAAGTTCATTCAGTTTCTTTGACACTGCCAACACACCAGCACCACAACTGCAATCAATAACCAAAATTTAGGCTACACTTAATTGCCCGCATAAATTGTCTGACAATGATAAATTTGCTCGTTTTTCTTAGAAAAATTAAAATTTGATAGATAAAACAAATTTACATTTATTTACTTAAATTAATGGCGGTAAACAGTGTGGTGGTGATAGCTGGCTCGCCAGTTGAAAGTTGGGAGATGTGCAGTTTTGTTGTCTGTTTATGTGTGTAACAGTTTTGTGCTGTTCTGTGCTGTTTTGTTCTCATTGCACGGGGACATTAGCATAATTTGGCGGTAGGTACAACGATCCATCTAGAGTTGAGAGAACAGAGAGTGGAATATGTTTGCAGGGTGATCTGCATTGCCGCTCATCTATTTGCATGCACCAACTTGCTTGCTTGCTTTTGGTTTGTCTGCGTGTGTAAGTTTTTACAAAAGACTTTTCGTTTATGACTGCTTATTAAAAAAGTTTCATTTTACCTTTTCAACGAGTAGTGCAACGACCGCCACTAAACAGAGAAAAAGGGCCAGAAAGGAAATGACAAGGAAAGATGAACATAAAGGTTTTATGCTTAATGATGCTGCAAGGTACATTCTAGTAAGTCATAGTGGGAAATAACTCATAAATTACAATCCCGATTATCGATAAAAGAAAAAAATATTTTATAAAAGAAATAAAAATTGAAAATAAGTGCATGGCGCAGTTTGAAAGAAAAAATTTGCAAATTTTCAAATATATCGACTAGAGAATTGACAAATGAATTTGCAATGATGATTGCGCCATAGTTTCTTTGTACAATTAGCCTTCTTTTTTTAATGCATTTTTTTCTGCTGACTACAACCAAGTAAACTACTTATGTTAAAATTTTAGTTTTTTTAGTTTACTTTTTTCTGTTTTAAAAACGAGTTTTTCATTCAGTTTTGGCAAAACTTTTTTGCATTACTCTCTACTGATAAGCATTTTTGTTTTTTTTGACTTTTTACATTTTAATTTTTTAGTCTGGCATTCATTTGTTTTGTCTATTAAGGCGAGAGTGAGTCGAATTTTCCATTTTATTGACTCTCGTATTATTCC
>JAALOO010000879.1_pt1 | contig 24200 bp, 17 predicted proteins | sample 7257641 | NCBI WGS metagenome assembly JAALOO01 (sample SAMN14085613, study PRJNA598686) | mite metagenome | biome: ENVO:01001000; feature: ENVO:01001002; material: ENVO:01001226; isolation source: single female mite from University of Michigan culture on fish food culture... ...
AGAGAGAGAGAGAGAGAGAGAGAGAGAGAGAGAGAGAGAGAGAGAGAGACTAAAACAGAAAAAATTGATGACACTGCTTTCACCTCTCCTTTGTCTGTTTGTTTCCCCTCAAGTGTACTAAAAGTGCTGCTGATCAGATTTATAATTTTTTAAATTATAAAATCAGATAATCAGTTGTTGTGGCAAAAACAAAAGAAAAATTAAAAAATAAAATAAAAATTTTTAATTTTTGTGTAGCTTTATAAACTTTTTGAACTTTTAAAACTTATAACAAAAATTTAAACACGAAGATTTAAGAAAATAAAAAATGATTGATATTTACTTAAATAAATTAAAATAGAGAAAACAGTGTTGCAGTAGCATTGCAACACACGCACATTCAAACAATTTCTTGAATCACTAAAGAAGGGTCCTTTTGGGGGTGATGGTGGTGATGGTGGTGATGGTGGTGGTCTGCTTGCCTCTTTGTTGACAAAACAGGCACACACTTGCCCACATGTTGCCGTTATGAGTAAGCGGCAAAACAGGCAGACGGCATACTTTGACAAACACGCTCCTTCCATTGGCAATTGCGGCAGTCAATGTGACTCAACACAAACGGCAGCAGCAGCAACAGTGCAAACGTTTGCCTTTTGACCTTTTATCAATTTTCCCTGTGCTGCTTCTGCTTTTGCTGAGGAGCTGCTGCTGCTGATAAGGGTGGACATCACGTGAGCTTCCCAAAAGTGGTCTCTTTCTTACTCACTAACTTTGGTATCAGAGTGCAAAAGTTTAAGTCGCTTGAGTCACTGTTTCAGCGCTGACGCAGGCACAACTATTTTTGCCTTTTGCAATGACCAATAGAGCCGGTAGAGCAGTTAGTCGTTATTTTTACCATTACTGCTATTTCTGCTGCTGCTTCTTTAACTGTGTTCCTGATGTTGCAGCAGCAGACTGTTTTCTTTTCAGTCAGTCAATCACGCAAAACAATTCACGGTGTTGCTGCTGTTGCTACTTCTGCTGAACACTCTGTGATGACTAAATGATCTTGGCTGTAGCAAGCTGCAACGCTGCAACACATCGCCAGCTGTAGCACTTCAGTTGTCATCGTTTGGCGATGTCGTCGACTGGTTGCTGCTGTTGCCGCACTACTTGTGGCTCAGTTACCATCATCACCATCACCATCATCATTGCCCGGCAAAAGCTTTCAATCGGTGGTGATGGCAGTAGTGGTGATGGTGGCAGCAGCAGCCCAACTAATTCAGATCCGACTACCACGACTACAAACATCTAACATCTGCAGCAGTGTTTTGGTGAGCTGGTGTGTGTGTTTGGTAGTGCAAGTGACATTGACATTGGCTACCAGTGTTTTCACTACTGTCACCTTCGTCACCACCATCACCGTTATTACCGATACTGTTAAAAATGCTGTTCAATGCTGCCAAAGATCAGTCAGTAACGTAAGCTTTACTTCTTTTGTAAAATTTTTAGTTTTATTAAGCTAAAAGCAAATTTTAAACTTTTCATATACTTTTTATTACAATTTAAGTGTTTGCATGCTGTTGTGTTGTCATTGCAATGGTGGCGCCATTGCAACATTTGCCTGTCACCACTCTTTTTGCTTGCATTGTGTTTGAGAGAACAACCTGTGCCAGCCATTGTCAACTACTGACATTTACCGACGACGACGACTGCGATGTGACAATCATCGATGTGATTTGTGCAGTGATTGACTGTACAGCAGCCATCATCACCCCTATCACCCCCATCACCACCATTACCATCACACTACCACTGTTTACTGCAACTTGCTAACTAAACAAAACAGTTGCTACTACTGTTTCCGATGAGCCTCAAAGTGTACGTGTGCCAAATAAATGCTGTCCTCACCTTGATCACTGAACGGTGCATCTCTTTCTCTTTCTTTATCACCTCACGTTCCTATCCTCTTCGCAGTGGCCTACAAATAAAACAGGTGTCCAGCGGTGTTTGATGTGGGTTGATAAGTTTTTGTGCGTTACATGCAAAAATCTATGCTAGAACAATGGCTATGATAATGAACACATAGAGTGAACTAGTACTTGGTGTACGTGCCATTTAAATGAAAGCACAAAGTTATTGTTTATTAAATTTGAAAATAAAATATAAAGTTGCAATTAAAAAACAAAAAACAAAATAACTCTGCTGTTGATTCATATTTTTGCAATTTTCAGTTTGACATTGTTTTTCATTCAAACTAGCAATATCAAGCAACTTCAAATCCCTTTTAATTTATTTTACAATTATTTCATTGCAAATCGTGTTAGCCTGTCACTCATTGTTCGATCTAGAGGTGATGATTATAGCCAGCAAAGACAGGGATTGTGTGCCTCGTTTGGTCTTTCTCGTCTTTTGACTATCATCTGCCATTGTCTGTTTTTCCGTTTGTAGCCGCCGGTAGTCTGCCGCTTTTATCTTGCTTTAACCGTTTGTCTGTGAGGTCACAAGTTTTGGCTCATTTTAGTCAGTTTGCTTGTCTGCAACCAAACAAGCTTTGCACCAACCAAAAAGCGGCAAAATGGAAAATGATAGACACAAAGAACAAAACCTCGGTTAATTTTATCAATTAAAAATCAAAGTTTTTGTATTTTTGATAGCAGTCTCAGTTACACTTGCGTCGATTTTTCTCTCCATTTGTTCATTTCACCACTTATCACTACCACCGCACACATACACACAAAGGCAAACCTTTAGACACAAGCAATAGTGGCAGCAGCAGTGGCAGCATCAGTTTTATCAGTCTACTATTGTTCCATTCCTTTTAATTCTTTTTTGCAGCAATCAGATCAACAGCAACAGCCACCAGCAAAGCTGATAAAGCATAGTTTTGTGTGCGTGTGTGCATGACAAGTGCATTACAATTGCCAAAGCTTGCAGTTTCTGCTTGCGTTTTCCAAATTACAATTTGCATTGGCACCAAAAAAGTGTCCATATAAGTGGTTGCAAAAATGGTTTCTGCTGAACTGTCAATTAGTTAGTTTGTGGAGGCGGCGGTGACACTTGGGCCACCAGTTATGAGACAATTCAGTTGTTTGAAATCCTGCATAATCTAGCACAATACCCCAGCTACATGATCTGACATTAATTTATCGTCTTTTTCTTTGTTTTTTTACAATTGCAGAAACTGATTTAAATCATAACTTCATCAGCTCTTCTTTTTGTGATCTTTCAGCACATAATACCAATCCACAACTTCAGCAGCTACAATCATGGCGACAATCAGCAGCATTAAAACGGAGGGCGAGGAAGGTGACACGATTGTGGTGATTCTGCAACAACCACCACCTTCACCATCAGCAATTGACGATAATGCTGGTGAAGAGGAAGAAAAGGTGTCAATCAAGGCGATGAATGGTGGTGGTGGACATGACCAGGAAAACCAGCCAAACAATTTTCTGCACTCATTACCTCAGTCCTCACCCTCACCTGAGGACTTTTTCAACAGTAGTTCTGGCAAAGATGATCATCACCAACATCTCATTCCAACATCTCCCGTCACTGTCAGCTGCAGTAGCAGCAGCAGCAGTAGCTCAGGTGGAAACAGTCCGACGACTCAGTCACTCACCAGCTCAAAAGTGATTGCCAACAACAAAAAGGACAACATAGTTTCCTCATCCTCTTCTTCTGAGCCTAAATGGGAACTAGAATCGACTACAAACGATGACGGTGGCAATGAAAGTGGTGGTGGCACTGACAACAACAGCAACAACAACAGCAGCGAAACTGACCAGAACTGGCCAGCACCGAACAACAGCACACCCAATTACGCAATGTTCCCAGCCAACGATGGCCTTCCACTGGCGCTGCTCGACTCAATGATCAACGATGATGGCACCTTTCCAACGCTGGGTGGCCTCTTTGATGACTTTGACCGACTTCTCAGCGAGGGCTCGAGTGGTAATGGCAATGGCACCGACAACAACAATCACCATACAATGGAGCTCAGCCCCGATGAGCTCAGTACCGGTGAGGCCATTTTTGAGGAGGAGGCGGCAGCTGCGGCCTTCTTCAACAACTACCACCCAGCAACGACCACTGTAGTTGCAAAAACTAATGACCGCAACCGAGGAGCAAACAGTAAATCTCACGCACATGCTCGAAAGCCCTCATCTTCCTTCTCAAGGTTGCTATCTGATCAGGAGGAAAACAGCAGCTTTCTCAACAACGATCTTCTCATATGGCCGCCGACGGCCACCGCGTCATCCTCTTCTCAATCGCCCACCTCTGCCTCTTTGTCACCATTTAGTCATCACTACGGGAACAACGTTGATTTTCCCGATGACATCAGCATGTTGTTAGATCTGGAGGGTGAAGCCAATGGCGGCGGCGGCGACCTGTCACCCTTTTCATCAGCAGCTAAAAACAACGGCTTTTGGTCGTCATTATCAGGAGGGGAAGCTTATGAAACTTCTAGCCAGAGCAGCAACAAGCTAGCGTACAGTGAGTATAAAACTTTACTTTTCTATTGATAATTTGATTGACTAACAAATAAACTTTTTTTTCTCAGATGATTCAATGCTTTTGGGATCGACATCAAACAATGGGAGCTATCAGTCATCAAAAGCCAATTGGTCTTCATCTTCGGCTGCCTACCCGTTGTACTCGCTGGACTACGACTACGAATGGTCACAACAACAGCAAAATTTGTCTGCACTGAGTACTGAAAGCAGTAAAGGAGGTCCGTTGGCCACTGGATATTATGGAAATGGTAGTGGTGGTAGTAGTAGTGGTTCACTCAACAGTGTGTGTTATGATGGATTGGCTTCGGGTTGCAATCACCCCCACCATCGCCAACACCACAACAGCAGCCACTGGTCAGTGGACAGTGGCAGTCTTCTGTCGCGCACTTCTTCTTCCACTTCCTCCTCAACTTCTTCATCTCAACTCTCAAGTTTTGGCTCGTTGATGACTGCCTCCAGAGCAGCAGCTCAGCTTCAAAACGGAAGTGGGAACTCGTCCTGTTTTGGCGATCAGCTGTCAAGTTCCTTTGATGGAAGCAGTTCTGACTTGTTGTTTGGGCGAAGCACCTCCGTGGACTGGTCAGCTCTTTCTCCAGGCGGAGGCAGCAGCAACAGCGGTAGCAGTCATTCAGCCGCCTACCTTAGCAGCCTATCTTCGTCGCCGAAAGCTGATCCCCACCACCACTATCTCAGCCATCACCCTCATCACCCTCAGAACTTCCATCACCACCACCACCTGCACACTCACCAGCACTACCACCAGGAGGCACAGCAGCAGCACAACCATCAGCACCCCTTTTTGAACAGCCCAGGGTCGTACTCTAGCAATATTACACGACAAAAGTACTTTCTTGAAGAGGAGGGCCACTACGACCCGTTGCTTTCAGAAACTAGCTACCAGCCTTCAATTGGGAACTACCACCACCACCAAAACAGCAGTAATGGAGTTCATTATGATAACAGCTCTCAGATGAGCCTGGATCATGGCGCCCATTCGCCGATTGGTCTTCTCGAGGAAATAAACCGGGCCTCTGATTTGGCTGTCCACAACAGCAGTTCTTTCGACCTGCTTGGATCATCGTCGTCGTCTTCTTCTAGTCCACTTAGATCTTCGTCGACTTCTGCAGCCAGCACCATTAATGGCTGGGCAGCTGGTTCAAGAGCCCTGACAGGAGGAGGTAACCAAAAGTCAGCCAAACAAGGATCAGCAGCTGCTACCACAGCGAGAAGAGTCGGGCGACCACCAAAGTCTACCAAAACAACGGTCGTCAATGCTGATGGTACCACCACCAGGACTACTACCACTTATCGACGTCGGGCGAACAACACTGGCGTCGCTAAAGCACCAGGAGCAGCAAACTCTACCAAATCTCCAACAAAAACCAACAAGCAGTCCTCCGTCAGTTCTGCCGATCAACTGTTGTCAGCATCAACATCAACAGCTACTAGTTCTGCCACTTCAGAAGCTTCCTCTAGCGATCTTTTCAGTGGCAAAACTGCTGATCTGAACTCCTCTACTGTCAACAACTCTGCTAATCTTCCAAACTCTGCCGCTGCCGCCAACGGTGATAGCAAAAGTTTCCTCTGCACGTACGAGGGCTGCGATAAGATCTACTCCAAGTCATCTCACTTGAAGGCTCACCTTCGGCGTCACACCGGCGAGAAACCGTTCGCTTGTCACTGGCCCGGCTGCGCCTGGCGTTTCAGTCGCTCCGATGAGCTGTCTCGCCACCGACGGTCGCACACCAATGACAAACCCTACGAGTGTCCCATCTGCCACAAACGCTTCAGTCGGTCCGACCACCTGAACAAGCACCTCAAAGTGCACCGGAAGGACTTCCCCGAGAGCAAGTTCAACTTTAACTTCTACATGCGCCGAGGACGAGTGGGACGACGGCCCAAGTCAGTTAGCTACCTCAATCAGGAGGTGATGCAGGAGCAGCAGCGGCAAATTGAATGTCAGCTGGCGGCCGTTCAGCGGGAGCTGGCCGCCAAACAGCAACAAGAGGCGGCAGAGGCAGAAGCGGCGGAAGAGGAGTCACAGCAGAAGAATCAGCAGAAAAAGTTCACTAGTGGAAATTCAACTTCAAAACTGCAGGAAGTTAAAAAGGAGGAAGGAAGTCGAGGAGTTCAGTTTTCTACCCCTGCCTGTTCGAATAAACAGCAGCCAATCAAAGTGGTGGCGCTTGAAGCTTCAAGTGGCGCTGCTAAAAATGGCATCAAACTGCTTTCTAGTGAGGCGATCAAGGAGGAAAAGGAGGAGAACAGGAAAACTGTTGGAGATGAAACAGGTGAAAAGTCTAGCAAAAACAGTGGAGTTGTGTTGACAGTCGCCGCCTCCGCCTATTCTCCTTCTTCCAGAAAAATATCAATTACTAGCAGCAACAACGGTGGTGGAACTGCCGTAATTCCTGTCAAAACATCGTCTGCCACCTTAAAGATGATCAGCAGCCAGCCACTACAGCCGTTGAAGATTCCCAAAAACGCCACCATCAACATTATCAGCAAAGTGGCGGCTGGAACCATCATTAAGCATCAGAAAAAGGCAGCTATCTCAACTGAGTCCTCTTCTTCTTCTTCCCCTCAGCATTCTGTTTTACCTGTTTTGGATGGTCTTCACAACTACTCAGCAACATTGCCAGTGTCAGCAACAACAGCAGCAGCAACTTTGGTCACTGTTTGAAACAGCACAGCATCTTATGCTAAACAGCTAAACATCTTTAAAAATTATTTTCAATTTTTTCTTCCTCTAGTCGTAATTGTCGCAGAGTTGAACAGTTTATTACACAAAAATTTTCACAATTTTTGATTATTTTATTTTAAAATGAATCCTTTCACATGTTTGTTGCCAAAACTTTTTGAATCTTCACATTTTTATTTTGTTTTTATATTTATTGTAATTTTTCATTTTATTTTTTTATCAAGTTCACTTAATTTTAATATCTCAACAGCAGTAATCCTGAACTACTGAACACGTACATTTTAACTGTCTAGAAAAAAATTGTAAACTTTATTTGTTCACTTTTTTTATTTATTTAAAACTTTTTGTCATTTTTTGATACTATCAACACACCAGCACACCACTTGTTTATTTGCACCGTTTGTTATTACAATTTTTATTTATTATTTTTACAACAACTTATTATATTTATTACAACTTTGTTTATTTATTTATCATTTCCATTTTTATAAAATTTACACAAAATCATCTTGTAAAAAAGAGCTCTAACTATAAAAATTTAAACACGATAATAAAAAAAATACACAATTGTAGAAAAAAACATTTTTCAATCTGTGCCAATAGGCACCGCCACTGATGCAGTAGTAATCACAATAAAATATTTGCGAGTCAATTACAAAAAACTAGATCAAACAAACTTAGACCGACTTAAACCGTCGAGAGAGAAGTGCAAACTAATTTGTCACAATTGTAAGTATCCTTAATTTGAGCATCCTATACTTATTTTTTTCTACTTTTTTTCCGCCATGAAATAGCTTACATCAGTCACAGCTATTACTACAACTTTGTCCTTGACTTGCAAAGCGCCCTTGGCAGCAGTGAAACAGCACAAATAGTCTGGTGTGCTTTGATCAGTATTAGTAAAATCTAAAACAAAATATTGAGAGTGAAAAACCGAAGTTTTACGTTTTCTGCAAACTTTCTGCCAAGTACTACGAAGTATCGGTAACTGTCTTTCCTTCCTCTTTTTTTTCTTGCCTATGAGAGAAAGCCTATGTGTGCATTGCCTATTTCTCTACTTTGCTCTACCGATACATTTCTCTATCTCTCTCCTTTTCAACACCACCACTTCAGCACTGCTTGTGACCGTTTGAAATTTTCTGGAACAACAGCAGCATTTTTATTGCGCGCTATATCGCTGCACACTTTTTTTGAGTGCCAAATGCTCAGAGTTTGAGTATGCCAGTAAAAAGAAGAGAAGAAAAGGAAAGGGAAAAGGCGAGTAAAAAGAGCGAAATAAGAGTCGGACAGAGACAACTTCAATTTTCTCTGTCTGTCTGTCTGGTCTGGCTTTTGCGTCCAATTTTTTGCTTTTAATTTTTCACTCTCTCACTCACTCACTCACTTTCTCTTTTCAGTGAAAGATTATTTTTCTGCGTCTTAGCTGCTGCTGCTGCCGCCGCAGCATATTTGCCCAGCTCACTCACACGTTCACTCACTCACTCGTTCACTCAGTCACTCATTGGCAGGTTTTGCGCACGCCACTGTGCGCCACTGTAAAGGAAGAAGCCAGGCAGACAGTCAAACAACAGCAGCAGCAGCAGCTAACGTCCAACGGTGGTGAAAGCGGTTGTGGTCAGTGCGTGTGACACCAACACCAACAACAACGCAGGTCAACGCGAGAGTGACTACCGAATTCCTCAATCAAATAGACGTAAGTTGTTTAATTCTGTTTTTCAGTGATTGCATCTGTCCCCACAACCACAACCACAGCAACAACTTTAGTCAACCAAGTATTACAGTTTTTTTCGGGTGTTCCCTTAACAAAACGAGAACTGCAGAATTGCGCATTGCAGTCTCTTTCTGCTGATCAGCAGATGATCACTAAATGATCGTTGTTTAGATGTGTGTGTAGATAATGATCGCTGATCGCAGATGAGTAGGCAGGAAAGGATTGACTGAACTGAACGGGGCATCTGTTTCACTTTCTCTCTCTCTCTCCTTTTCCAACACTGAGAACGACTAAAATCGTGCTAATAAGAGCAACAACAGCAGCAGCCACGGCAAACAAAACGTTTGTACAACGTCACAGCAGCAGCACTTTGCCCTTCCTTTCCCTTTCATCCTAATCATACTACTACAAACAAAATTGAGCTGGTTAGCAAAACATCACGACCAATTAAACGTAGTGACTAGCTTAGTGATTGCTATTTTTCTGGTTGTAGTTGCACTGATTGTCCTTAACCCAAGTTTAGCCTGTTTTCATTCACTCATTTATTCTTTCAACTTTTACTTTCTCTTGTTTCACACTGTCCTACACACAGGCGTTTGTTGTGGCGTTAACGGCGTTCACTAGCTCAAATTTTGCCTGTCAAGCAGCAGGGCAAGGAAAAGTTCCTGCACTGCCAAAGCTTATCATCACACACAATTAAATCAAATTTTCTTCACCCTTTTTAGCTCAATTCACTCAATTTCATAATCATCATTACATCTTGCTTTTCCATCTGATCTCTTTCCATCAAAACCATGACCACGCCGGCTAAACGACGCCTGATGCGCGACTTTAAACTGTAAGAATGACCGATTTTACAATTTACACTTGCTAATAATTATTTCCCTTTTCTCTCTAGGATCCAAGACGATCCGCCGCCGGGCATCAGCGCCGCTCCCAAGGAGTCCAACATCATGCACTGGAATGCGGTCATCTTTGGGTAAGTGTAATATAAGTTTTCACTATTCACTGTGTTAAACCCAAACGCATTTGTTTATAATCATAACATGATCATTAACTTTTATCCATTTTCTCCATTCATATCAGCCCGACGGACACTCCATTCGAGGATGGCACTTTCCATCTGATGCTCACCTTCAGCGAGGACTACCCGAACAAGCCACCGATAGTCAAGTTTGTTTCCAAGATGTTTCACCCAAATGGTAAGAGTATGCTTACTTAACAACACTCCAATAACATCATATCCTTTCTCTTAATCAGTGTACAACGACGGCAGCATCTGCCTGGACATTCTGCAGGCTCGCTGGAGTCCGACGTACGACGTGGCCGCCATTCTCACCTCCATTCAGTCGCTCCTCGATGAGCCGAACCCCAATTCACCTGCTAATGCAACCGCCGCCCAGCTGTACACTGAAAATCGCAACGAGTACATTAAGCGCGTCATGGCCACCGTTGAGCAGAGCTGGGCCCAGTTTCCCGAGAGTGATCCCGAGGAGCAGAGCAAGGAGGCTCCGCCGAGCAGCAGCAGCAACAACAGTGATGGCAACAGTGGTGGCACTTAAAATGGTCCACACAATTCTGCAACTTATCATTCAGAAAAAGAACATTCCCGAGGTTAGAGTGAAAGTTCATCAGTGTCATCACCGCCAGTTAATCCAGCCATTAGCTCTTGATGACGTTTTCATTCCCTTTATTTGTCTTCTTTTTTTACTTTTTGTTTTGCAATCTCCAACTCACCGACTCAACACACACTCAAACTCAGTTTTCGTTTTATTCTTTTTAAATTTCTTAAACTCCTAAACTTTTCCAATTTGATGCGTTTTGTTTTTGTCAACATCACCACCACCACTGCAACCACAGCAACGTCTGATGATTATCTGTATTTCCGATGGACTTGTTTGTTTGCCTGTTTGTTTAATGTTATGGAATGCGTGTATGAGAGACTTTTGTGATACCTCCATTTTACATCCACCAAACATTCACACATACACACACACCTTGATACAAACCTCAATACACACCAACAAGAGATGTTTTGCCAAAACATTTCAGTTTCTCATGATCAGTCATTGAAGTGTTTCAGGCAAACATTTTTCAAGTATTCTATCATTTAGTTTCGTAAATTCATTTTCACATACACACATTTGCTCTAATCATTTTTAAGTTTAACTAGATTTTATTGTTTTTCCCATTTTGTCTACCAAATACATGTTACAAGATTAGTTATTTTTAAGATTTTTAATTGTATTTATTTATTTAATCACATTAAGTTTCCTACACTAAAAACGTTTTTTAATTATTGACGTTGATGTTACATTTTCTTTCTGATTAATTTATTTGATTCAAGAAATAAAAATTAGCAAAATGAAATTTAAAATTGATTAAAGTTTTTGAGCTAATAAATGCATTAGATTAATTTTCAAGTTGAACTTTTTAAAATTTCAGTTTATTTTTTAACTCTGTTAAAACTGTGGTGCCAGCCAAAGTTGACGTTCACTCACGTTCAACCAACGTTGACCCAACGTACATTTGCACACACACATGTCACATTCACACACATCACAAGAAACCTCACCGTTAGCTCATCTGCAACATTGGTGAGCCGGACACTCGCAACCTGGAGTCATCATCACCAGCCAAGCCAACACCAACTCTATGCACCCGAGTGGAGCACAGGACAAGAAGGAGATTACCGCCCTGAAGAAAAGGCCAACCAGATCGGCACACAGAAAGTTTCACATTTTCAGCGGCAGCATCATCACCACCACCAACAAGCATTGCATCATGGCACCACCAGCACCAGCTCAGATCATCTTTCTTAAGGTGCACAAGTTTATCCCTCATGCATTGCTCGACTTGATCATCACAAAACACAAAGCGCCTGTTGATTCGGGACAACACCACCAGCATCCAATCCCTTGTCAACACCAGTTCCGAGGTCAACATCGTCCCGGCATCACCTAAAACAGCAGCGCTCCTCAACCGATCGCCAGATCAACGCCGCCAATGGCAACATCATCAACAAAAGGCGATCGCACTCACCCTCAACCACAATCTGAGACGTTCTCATCCTCGCAAACACCGCGCATACCAGCTTCGGAGCGGATTTTTGGTTCCACTTCGAGGTTGCACCACGTCTCAGCAAAAACTACCTGCTGGCCACATGTCTGTAGCACTACCTGAACACGCCAGCGTTTCAACCGACTTTGTTACTAACTCAAGGTATACCTATCCAAAGTCAACTTATCAACAGCGGCCAGTCAGCAACACATCGAGTACATCCCCGCCAGTCTGAAGAAGTCCACATGTCTACCTTCGGATTGACGCGACTCGCACACCACTTCAACGACCACACACTGGTCCCTACAAGGTCATCACCTTCAACAAGCAATCTTCTCCCCAAGAGGGGGAAGCATGTGGCGCCAGCCACAGTTGACGTTCACTCACGTTCAACCAACGTTGACCCAACGTACATTTGCACACACACACCACATCTCACTCATGTCACACACATCACATCACAGTTCACTCTTGTCATCATGCACACGACGGTACTTAAGACCTACGGTACGTAGCACACAGACGACGAGAACAGTCAGTCTTTACATTCACCAGACTCCCTTACACTGTTACTCCGTCCACCACTCACTCTCTCTTTCTCTCCTTCCCTGTGACTCCCCATCATCTCCACAATAATTACCGATAGCTCATCCGCTACAAAACAATGATTAGTTTTTAACGGTTGGTTTACAAAATAGACGATTGCAAAATAACAATAACAGGTAAATATTGTGTTAAAGTTTTAAAATGAACAAAAAGATAGAGGTTTTAGCATAACAAAATAAAAAAACATCATACCCAAAAGCTTTGAAGTTATAAACAATTAAAGAAAAATTTTTTTGTGTAATTAAAAAACAAATTGCTGTCTTCGATAGGTTTGTCACCGAGATTAGCCAATAAAAAACAACAGAGAAGCGACATTTTAAAGCACCTCCAAATCAACATGACGTACTTGAGGATGTTTTTGCTTGTAGTGAAAGATACAAAAAACATTATTAGTCTGGCTTCCAAAATACTAAAACAAGCACCCACCTTCAACTCCGTTTCAATGCGATCAACTTCAGCACCGAGCAGGTCAACAATATTCTCGCCGTGCTTCAACATAAACTCCTCACATTCTTCAATCGTCTTCACGTCCTTGAACTCGGCAAAAAGCGCCTCCAAGTCAATGGAGTTCAGGTAATTGTTAGCCAGTTTGCGACCGTCAAAGTCAACTTCAGCTAAAACGGAGCAAATGAAATGATTTGATAAGTTTCATTAGAACATTTTATCAACAACTCTAGTAGTACCCTTGTAGCGAATGACATCATTGCCCATGTCAGTGGCCTTCACGTCGTGAATTGCCCGAACCATGCCGTCCGACTCGAGCATGCGATTGATGACCGCCATCCGGTCGGGGGGAATGGACCGGCCGAGGAGGGCGTTGGAGTTGGTGATGATGACGAAGGAGGCGACCAGGCCGAGGAGGCCGCCGATGAGCAGCGAGCCGATGGCGTCCGGCACCGGTGTGCCCAGCAGACTGGTGGCGCCCATGCAGGTGGCCGCGATCAGCACGCCGCTCACCGCCGCCGTGTCCTCGAGGATGACCACATTGAGGGTGGGGTCGTGGCCGCGCAGGACTGATAAGGAAAAGGCATAACACAGTGTCAATTTCAAATGTCATCAAAAAGTTTATCCTTTTACTGACTGTACTTTCGCAGAGAGACGCCCTTCTCGAGGGCCGCCTTCCTCGCGGCGGTGAGCGCAATCACTAGCGTGCCACCCTCGCTGATAAGCGACCCCAGGAGAATGAGGAAGGCCCAGGTGTACGGCTCTACCGCCGCCGCAACCGTACCTTCCGCCCCGGCGCTCATCAGCCCATTAACGCCATGGTAGACGCTGAGACTGGTGCCCGTGCAGAAGATGGCCACGCCGCTGATCAGCGAGGCGATGTACCGCATTGGATGGTACCCGTAGGGGTGCTCCTTGTTGGGCACCTGCAGCGACTTGCGAATGCCATATGCCAGAATCAGCTGATTGCAGGTGTCGGCGAAGGAGTGCACCGTCTCGGCGAAGAGCGAATGCGAACCGGTGTACATCCAGGCGAAAAACTTCAGCACGCAGTTGGCGGCGTTTCTGAAAAATAAAAATCAAAAATTAAAATGTTGGTCACAAAGATGTTGGTAAAAGTTGGTTTGCTTTTCAGTGAACTGTATTACATTGTCACTGCGGCCATCACCACGCGAGCCGACTGTCGCAGTGCTTCTTCGCGTGTTTTTGCCTGCGGTGTGTTCAGCCGGCGGTAGTCCTTGTTGTACTTTTTGACGATCATTAGGCCTAAAAGTGTCAGTGCCCATGTTTATTAGAAAACCGTGTTTTCTATGTTTAAACCGGCGGCAGCCACTTACTTCCACTGTAATTGTCCTCTTTCTCCTTTCGACGCGCCAGTTCGGCGTTCAGGCGGTCCCAGCTCTTCCAAATGGAAAGAGCTCTAAATGAAAAGAGATTTCAGTTATTATATTCTTGTCAACACACACTCCTTTAACTAATTACCTCAACTCAACGTCCTTGCGCAGGTACACCGTCAGCGGCAGTTCATTGTTGTACGGGGATCGTCGCTGGAACTTTCGCAGATCACCCAGATCAGAGATGTCCAGTGCGTACTCGCGCATTGCCCGTGTCGTGGTGATGAAGTTGCGGTTCATGAAAAGCATCGTTTCAGTGGACAGCTGTTGTTGCGGGGAATGCTGCTGCAGTGGGCCATCTTTTTTGCCAAGCTTTGGTATGACTGAAAAAGGGTCGCAGAGTGAAAGTGTGAATTGTCAGAATTGAAAGTGTTGCTATTCTAAAATAAAATCACTGGAATTACCGTGAATGTCATCAGGCAGCGGTTTTGCTTTCTTGCTAGACTTGGTAGTATTATCACCTGAAATAACAATTAAAACACAAAACTTTTAGTTTTAGTATACCCAATTTGAATAGCTGTTTCTTTCTGTATTACCTGTTTTAACCACTGCCGTCGTACTGGGTGGCAGTTTTGGCTTTGAGGCGCAGTTTGAACTGGTGAAAAGGTTTTGGCGGCGATGAAAGGCATTTGGCGGCAACAGCGGTGGCGGTACTTGAAGAACTGATTGATTGCGATGATTTGGTAAAGCAAAAGTACTGAACAGGTGATGATTGTGGCAGAGATGATAGTGATGAGGATGATGATGTTGAGTTAGGTGATCACAGTTGCTGAAGGCTAACATGTAAACGGAACAAAGTGAAGCAAAACTTTGAGTTTGATCTGAGTTGAGGCTGCTGTTGCGGCTGTTGTCGACAGGCAGTAAACGACACTGTCGTGTCACGGTGGCCGGTGACCGCAGCAAACGGCTCAAAAGCGACATGACAATCAAATTGGGCTCAGTTTTTACTAATATAATGTGATGCTGTTTAGGTGTTTAGATCACATCTCTAAGAATACAAACATGCTGAATTAAGGCACCGGTAAGGGCGACAGCAGCAGCAGCAAGCTGTCAGCCACATTGGCATTTCTGTTTTCTTCTTCTTGATTTCCACTTGACAACAACAGCTTCTCTTGAAGACTGCAGCACTTTTGCTGTTGCTGCTGCTGCTGTTGTACGGTAGTTGTATAACAGTCGTACAACAGCAGCAGCAGAAACCAGTGGGTGGCTAATCTATTTACTGAAGAAGGAAGGCGATGCTGCAGCATCTGTGCTGCAGCAGTGTGAAGGTGGCACAGGCAGAGAAAAGCAGTGTCAACAAATAGTGCAGGCGGCGGACGCCTGTTGTAAATGCAAGCTGCTTGTGTGCAAACGGTGGCAAAGTACGGGCAGTTTTTTGCACAATACAATTTCTCAAAAGTACAAATCTACAACATTTTCATTAGCTAGAGTCGCTTCAGTGCAGCAGTTTTGGTCATTTGTACTTTTGGTGAAATATACTTGTTTTTATCGAGTGTAAACATAAACCGCTGTTGCCAGGTCGTTTAAGTGCTTCTTCTTCTTCTTCTTCAGCGGCAGCCAAGAAAACTGGTTTGTCTGGCTGCTCTTATTAACATGTCTTAATTTTCTTTTGCTTTCTTAATACTTTGTTCACTCGCTGGCTGACTGATCAGTGTAATAGCCACCGTCATTAGCAGGGCCAACGATGAACAGCCAATGTTGATGGCGCCGACGTAGCGACTGTCACTTTTTTCCCAAACTGTACGCAGGGCTGAAGCAGCAGAACAAGCGACAGACAACTGTACCACTGTACAACTCTGAAAAAAGTGTCGTGCAAGCTGATGCTACAGAGTAACTGTCGTACACCACCAGTTTAGCGGTAAGCAATCTACCCACCTTATCGATTATCACCACAACGTTTTAACTTTCTTTATTTCGGTGTCTCAAGCGTCGTCGTCGTCGATGTCTTCAGCACAAGTACACACACACGCTACTTCTTCACACGTGTGTGTCTGCTGATAAAAAAAATAGGAACAATCATCGTTCAAAGCAAAATGAGCTTGTGGCAGAAAAATTGATGCAGCTGCTTTTACTGTCCTCTGAACTGAATGCTCAGCTTAACTTGAAAGGCATTTTGTTGCTGTTTTCACTTTAACAATACCAAAGAACTTACCTCAAACTTCTCAATACTCATCATCACGAACTACTGGCACAACACATCAGCAAACATATCACTACAATGAGTTCCTTCTCAACGTCCAGCAGCAGCAGCAACTACAATAACGGCAACAGTTGTAATTACAACAAGGACTTATTAGTGAAAACTGGCGACCTGCAAATACCGACCAGCTACGGGCATCTGTCAGCCAAAACTTGGGGCACCGATGGCGAGGATCGGCTGCGAGTGCTCGCCGTACACGGTTGGCAGGTACTGCTTTACAAACACAAACAAATTGAGCACAAATCTAATGACGTTTCGCATTTGCAGGACAACGCAGGCACCTTCAACCGCCTCTTTCCCCTTCTCGATCACCTCAATCGCCTATACATCGTCGCCCTGGACTTGCCCGGTCACGGACGCAGCTCCCATCTGCCCAAGGGCGTCCCCTACACCGACATGACGTGGGTGATTGAACTGAAGCGGACGATCGACTACCTCGGCTGGAATGGATTGTCATCATCCTCCGCCTCATCCTCAGCCTCATCATTTTTAAACCAGCCCCAAACTCCGAAACTCCCTTTCCCCAAGAAAGGCGTCATCATCATCGCCCACTCAATGGGCGCCAATGCCGCCGTCGAGCTGGCCGCTCTCTACCCGCATCTGGTGCACACACTGATCATGCTGGATACTGTGAAGCTGCGCGTCTTTCCTACCGAAAACCTCGCCGCTGAGATGGGCCGCGCCATCGAGGTGTTCAGCAACCACGAGAAGAACACCGCCTTCCGCACCACCAAACCGATCCTTTTTGACCTGGAGCGAGCCCTTTCGGTGATCATCGAGACGCACGGCAATGGAAAGCTGACCAAAGATGCGGCCGTCTGTTTGATGGAGCGGGCGATGCAGTGGACCGGTCGACAGGCGGGCGGCGATGGAAAGCGAGGTTTTGCCTTTCTCAGAGATCCAAGGTAACACACAAAAAAGATCTATCTACTGCTCCTACGTCAAATCTAATGAAATTGTTTGTTTTGTTGTTTTGCAGGCTCATCTGTCCGGTGTACCGCAAATTTGACGCTCCCCAGCTGCTCAACTACCTCTCCAGCATACGGTGCCGTCTGTTGATTGTCCGCGCTCGGGACACCCATCCGATGCTTCGCTGTCCTCATGAGGATCAGTTTGTAGAGATGTACCGCGAGCACTGTGAGGAGTTTGCCTTTCAGGCGGTCGACGGAGATCACTACGTTCACCTGACTGAAGCGGCTAAGGTGGCACCCTACGTGAACGCCTTTCTCAGACAGCTTTTTGACTAACTCCTGAAATGGGCTAATTGAATGTAGGAAATAAAACAATCCGGTTTAAGCTTTTTGAATTGACATTTTTATTTATGTAAAGTGAGAAGTACAAAAATGGAAGAGAAGCTTGTGATCAGAAGTGACAGGCAAGTTGGATTAGGCTTTGGTATTGCAATGTAAGAATGACAAATCAAAATGTACTACCCCTACTAGCACCATCAGCAAGTACAAAAGTGAAGTACAAAATACCAAACCAAATGAGTGAATTAACATGAAAATGAAACTGCTTAAAAAAGATTAAAATTGCCTGATGACGTAATAAGTTCTGTTGATGTAATGATGAGCCCGTCATTGCTGTGAGCTGCTGCTGCAGTTGTTGTTGTGGCCCACTAGTCAGCCCGATCCGTAGTAACCACTCGTACTGGAGACGTTCCCATTATCGTTGCAGTTGTTCTTCTTCCGCGAGACGGCAATGACGTCGTCATTCTCCACGCCGAGCATCTCCAGCGTCTGGTGGTCCTTGATGCGTCGTCCGTTGAAGCGAAACTCCATCAGGTGCGCCGGCACGCCCACCCACTGGCTGTAGCGCTCCTTCAGATTGCCAAAGGGCACCGTTCGGCACTCGTGAAAAACCGCCTGAGTGTTCTGGCGATCGTTAAAGTACACTATGTTGATGCTGTCTACCATTGCTGCTGATTGCAGTGTCCTTCCTTCTTTCTGTAGGTTTTAGGTTCTAGGTCTCAACCAAACGTAAGCGATGAGTTTCGAGTTGAAAATGAGCAAAATCCGCTGCTAGTTTGTTGTGTAGTGGTGGCGGTGGCGGCAGTGGTGGTCGGCGCTGTTTTAAACGGGTGAAATCAGAGCGCAGCCAGCAGGCAACGATATAGTCGAAAAGACTGCAAGGTTGCAAAGACTGGAGGAGCGCGAGAAAGAATGGAAAAATGAACAAGTGAGCAAACTAGAGAACGAGAGCGTGGTGAATGAACAGACGGAAAGAGGGTTAAAAATTTTGCTGGAATGCGTCTGAGGGTGTTGAGGGAAGAAGAAGAAGGCAACGATGGCAAAAGTGGAAGAGGCAAAGAGAGGGAAAGAGAAGGAAAGTGCATTGAGAATGGACCTTGAGTCTGTGTCTGAACTCTCTGTCTGTCTGGTGTGCACTGAGTTAATGAAATGGCCTTTACAGTAGGAAAAGCGTGCGCATCATTCGCCAGTTCGCCAGGCTGTCTGGCTGCATCTCTTCGCATCCCTTTTCATTTGCATATGCAAAATGCACAGATTTGTGAGTGCGAACAAGAGTCCAACTTGGTTGAAAATGGTCGTGCTTTGAATAGCCTGGCAGGGAAAAATGAACCAGATAAAAGAAGAAAAAGAGAGCATCGGGTGTCATCGGGTGTGTGTGTGTGTGTGTTTGGTCCATTTTGGACAACAATCACAGTTTGTTTTAATTGCTTAGAGAAGTTTAATGGACTGCCCTACCATTGTGACTGCACGTCTTAAACGTGATCCAAACATTTGTACACAAAAAACACGCTCCAAAGTTCAAACGGTATACTGCGCGCTACTAAAAACCCAGCAAAACTTGAACTAAATAAAAACTCATCCTGACTCAGTTTGTTGCTTTTAAATTCAGTCTATTTACAAGCAAATTTACAAGATCACCCAGTGCTTTGTGATCAAGAACTGCAGTTCAAGAATGGCCAAATGGCTTGGCAGTGTCGGTGTCGACACTTGTGAAAGCCTGCAGAGTGAAACTGAAGAAGTACGCAGTAAAAGAAAGAGAGAGAGAGAGAGAACGAAAGAGGGAAGGAGCTGGGACATTGCAGAGAGCAGACTGTAGACTGACAATTGGCTGACTGTAACTGCCGTTGCAGTTTGGTCGCTCAGTGGCAGTTGCTATGCGTCCCTGTCCCTTTCTTGTCCTTAGTGATTGCTGGTGGTGACTTGGCAACTCTCCATTCAAATGAGAGAAAAGGCGGCAAACGGTGTGTGCTTGTGCCATACTGCTCAATGCAGCGCGCGCGTATTGGCGAACTGGCTAATTGAGCCAATGGCCATGGTTTTCCACCACTCTTTCAGGCATCTGTTAAGACGCATCGTTGATTAACAAATTATAAAAAATGATTTTTTTAAAATTTTAATTAAAAGATGCATTTAGAGAGTAAAAAATGGATTACAAAAATTAATATAAAGAATGAATAAATACATTTAAAAATAAAATGAAAAACAATTACAAATGGTAGTAAAATTAAACAGATGGGCAGTTTAAAACAAATAAAATGTGAACAGTGTTTTTATTAATTTTTTATTTTTGTTGTTTGGACATAAATGTTTACAAATAGTTATCAAAAATGAAAAATAATATGAAATTGTGTCAGTTTATTGAAAGAACAAATAGTGATGCCAAATTAAATTCAAAATGTTCATTATTTTTAGTTCTCCATTAAAAGATTCTGTAAAATAAAAACAAAACGATTAGTTATAATAATTATAAAAGATTAAAACTAGTAAATTTTATTTATATTTTAAAATTGCAATTTATCTGCACTAACTTTTAAACAATTAAGTTGATTTTTTATTAAAGTTTCTAGTAAACCTTTTTGTTATATTAAAACTCTTTATCAAGTATAAACATTTAACTTGTGTGTTAGCTAAGGGTTCCGACTCGTTATCCTTTCAATAGTGATAAACAAGTAAAAAAGACTTTATTTGCATCCACAAAGATAAGCATTTTTCCGTATCAGCAAAACTTGCGTTCAAAGTTAACTGAACCTTTTTGACATGTTTTTAGCATTAAATGATTAGTTTATTCACAATATTTTGCATTTATTTTAAATAGAAAGCCATTAAGTATAATTGACCAATTTACTCTAAATCTAGTTTACTAATAGGCGGCTGTTAACCAAAACGCATTTTTTTTATTTATTTTACTTTAACTACCATTTTTCACATAAAACAAAACTTAAGCATATGTACCCAAACTAAAGCACTACCGAATAGTAATAGCGCATTATTCTGACTCAAATAGTTTGCACAATATTTTGTTTGAGTTCCTAAATTTAATTTGAATTTCCAAATACCACAATTGGTTGCCTAATAATAAATTTTTCATTTAAACGTAGTTTAGTTTCAAAAAACTCTATTGAGGCCAATAAATTTATCAATTGATTAGTTTTGCTAGAGATAAAGTAATATTGCATTTTAAAAAAATCGATACCCATTTGAAAGTTGCACTTCATTTTGCTAGAAACCCGTTTGTTTTTGCTTAAGTCGCATTTATCTGTGCAGGCAATTACTTTAGATGTCAATGCTAGAAAAACGTTAAAAATAAGCAAACGTAAAATGGTTGTGATAAGAAACTAATAAACGCAAAGTACCTACTCTATCTCGCATTTTCTTATACTTCAAAATCTTGAGCGATCACTTTTTTAGAAGTAGTGGCTCTGTTTTAGGTTGCCTGGAAACCAGTTTTCACAAGTTACCAGTGAAATGCACTTGAATATGATTAACTTACGCTGATGATGAGCAGAGTAACTTAAAGTAGTGTCTGACTAAAAAAGTGAAATGATAGATGCACTAGCTAAGATTATTAGCACAACCAAAACTCCTTTTCTCTAATAAAGATGCTGGCTAATGCACGCACATTTGTGTTGTCAAGCTGTTGTTTGCCAAAGCAAGTGACTGCTGTTTCTTGCTATTTTGCGGCAGCAACACTACTGTTACCGTTTGCACGTTTGAAAACAGCAGAGCACGTCTCTCCTTGACAGATAATCAAAAGAGGAAAGTGAACTACTTTTTGCTTATAAGCCAACTCTGCTTTCAGCAGTGTAAATGTGCCTTCACTTCACGCACACAGTGAGGGAAAGGTGTTGCAGAGAAGTGACATTTCAGAGTTTCACAGCAAAAAGGAAATCCGTTCTACCTAACGCTCTCTCTCTCTCTCTCTTTCTCTCTCTCTCTCTCTGACAAACTGTAAGAGTTCCATTTTCAAAACTCACGTCCTTGCCATCACCAAAAACTTTGACACGTACGATGTATCCTCCTGATGTTGTCCAAACTGTCCAAATTGTCAACTGCTGCTGCTGTTGTTGCTGACCAACAACAGTCAAAAACTTAAAAAGTTGAGCAGAGTTTTCAAAATGTTGTAAAACTTAAAATTGCCTAAAACTGGCCAAAATTTAAAATGATGATCCTGATAGCATTAGTGCCCTAACAGCAACAGCAGCAACAAAAATTAATTAGTTTTGCTAGCTAGACAAATTAACACAGTCAACTGCAGCAAAAGCAATAGCAACAGCACTTCAAAAAGGCATCTGCTGAAAAACTGAACAAATCAGATGTATGTGCATTGGTGAACTTTTAGAGAAAAGCTAAATGACACGCAAAGAATAAAAGGAGTGAAATTGAAAAAAAACATCATTACAAAGTTTGAAAACATTACCCGGAAAAATGCAAACAGTGCGCACAAAGAGTATTTGCATAGGCGACAAAGATTGAACGGATGCATGAACCGTGCTAGCGAACAAATTTCCCACTAAAAACTGCTCACTGTTTGCTTCTTTTTCTTTTTCAACATCACTTTTCTGTCCACCAGACAAAGTAAACCACTTTTAATACCACCACTACCACTTTCACTTTCAAACTCTCAAGAGGACACTTCAAGTGTGAGCATATCTCCCAAAATCTCTTTTCATTCACTCCCAGTTTTTCTTTAAAAACATTTTAGACAGGCGCACACAACGCAAATTCAACTCAAATTTTTCCTTTCAACTGCTTCCCACTCAAGTGTGTTCACTGGAAAATGGATATTATTCTGCTGAGTGGTATTCACTTCAACATTGCCTCCGCCACTAATTTAATTATCTTGCCAAATTGAATGATGGGTATTACTTTGGTTGACGGAATCTGAACAGGGAATCTCGCTTTGTCTGGCCCACACACAATGCCTTGCAAACACAGCAATTTCAGTTGACGACTTTTGTCACCCACGGCGCTAGTGGTTTGACTTAGTTTTTCGCTATCTGGAAACAGATATTTGTTGCCACAACGTTTTATACTTAATTTTTTTGTAATCAGTTATTTAATTTAATTCAATATTAAAATAAAAAGTTTGGTTAATTTTAAACTTTTATTTCTATTTTAACCAACACAATCATTTTGTAAAAATCAAAAAAAGATTGCTTTGGAGTTACTGTAACAAAAACAAAAGAATGGTTTTTATATGTTGAAGGGTTTTGTTTATAAAACAGAGCAGATGCTTTACAAATTTAATTTATCAGAATAAATAAAGTTGTTGTTAACCTAAAACGCAATAGATTTTGCCGTTGATTGAGTAAACCAGGGGACCAATAGGTCAAACAAAACTAAAAAACATCTCAAATTTTCAAACAAAATTCAATCAAGAAAAGTGCTCTAAACTGCTAAGAAAAAGCGTTAAATAAAAAAAGTGAAGTAAAAGTAAAGCACAACCATGGTACAAAGCAAAATTAAAAGCAGTGTTTGGCCAAACTAAAAACTAGGCTTATTGCGCCATTTTACACTGACCAAATAAAAAAACCGGGAAAAAACTAAAAAACAACTAATAATCGACAAACAAAACTGCAAACAAGACGGCAAATTGGGCGGCAAATTAAAATGCTAGTAGAAAGTTAGAATGAAAAAAAGGAAAAAGAGTCAGATGCCGCGCCGAATTGGCAAGTGTTTGGCTTTTGTCTAGAAGAGGCAGAGAAGAATTAAATGAAGTTCCTCTGCCACATGTACGGTGCAGAAACTGTGGGCATTTTTTAGTACAACTGCAGCTGCGACTATTTGGGGCCAACACCGAACACAGCGAACCACGGTTTCTTTGAAAAACTTAGCTCTGCAGAAGAGGGAACAAACTGAAGAATGTCTCATCGTTTTCAACTTTTACTTTTTCGTTCCTTCTCTGTTCGGCACTTTTAGCTCCTTCTGCAATGACTGCAGCAGCAGCAATCCCAATGGAGACTAGCGGATTATTCGCGCTCAGAACTTTATTGCTCACTGTCGCTGTCGTCGTCGTCGTCGTCGTCGTCGTCTTTACTAACTGACCAACTGACCGACTGTTGCTGCCGCCGCCGTCGTTGTTGCCGCCACAGCAGCAGCTGCTGTCGCCGGCACTGGCGCCACTTTGAACTCAGCCCGACAACCCGAACTTGAGCTAGACTTTGATCTGCAACCGAAAAGTTGTCTTGGCACGTTTTTTACCCCTTTTTCTTCTGCCACCTCTTTTGCTCTTTATCAACATCTGGCGGAATTTTTTTTCTCTTCTGAACCTTCTTACCTTGACTCACTTCCACTTCTACTTTACCTCTCTCTCTCTCTCTCTCTCTCTCTCTCTCTCTCTCTCTCTCTCTCTCTCT
>JAALOO010000880.1_pt1 | contig 24165 bp, 10 predicted proteins | sample 7257641 | NCBI WGS metagenome assembly JAALOO01 (sample SAMN14085613, study PRJNA598686) | mite metagenome | biome: ENVO:01001000; feature: ENVO:01001002; material: ENVO:01001226; isolation source: single female mite from University of Michigan culture on fish food culture... ...
AGGAAACTAAAAATTCGAAAAAAAATTGTTATGTGCGCGCAGTCCCCCCTTAAAGCAATAACCGTGAAAAAATATATTGTTATTAAAGAATAGTTGACAAAAACGAATCTGTTTGCACTTTATTGCAAACTGTGAGTTTTATTCATTTCCATTTTGAAATCGATATTGTTTTTTAATCTACTTTCAAAATTAAACTTGATGCAAAACATTGCCACCTAACCAATTTCACAATTTTTACATTATTTAAATATGAAATTTTTTATTACTTGTTTTGCTGTTGTTGCATAAAATAGCAAAAATAAAATCACATAAAGAAAGGCTACAAATTTGCATAATGCAGGAGTATAAAAACTTGAATCAATTCAATCAAGTAAACAACAAAAATGCACCAACTTGTCACTTTTGCCTTATCATTATTTAAATGTTTTATTTGAAAAAATACAAACTGTTGTGACTCAAATATCTTACATCTAATTTTGAAAAGAAGCAAAAATAGATATTCAAAAAAATACTTTTTGTGGTAAAGTCAGTTTTTCATTCCAATACTGCAAAAAGTATTTTACAAAACAACAAAAATTAATTTGTTTTTACGCAAAAATGAAAAGATGTATCATTTATTAGTCTCTAAGGAGATGTTTTTTTCTAAAAGCAACTTTCACTTGATTTGATTAAAAAGGTGTTTTCAATTTAAATTGAGAAAGCACTCAAAAAACAAAAGTCAGAAAAAAGACAGAAATACTAAACACAAAGTAGAGCATGAAAGAATTGGATGGTTGTGAAATGGCAGAAAAAAGAAGTGGGAGTGAGAAAAAGAGTGACAGAGGCAAACATGGCTGAGACAAAGTCGCAAACTGAAAGCACAATCTCACTAACAATGGCAATGCATTGGGCATCGTCTCATCAGTACAAAGCACAGCAGTGTATCGTTAGTGTATAGTCACCCATTCTCGTTTCAATAACAAAGGAGATAGTGAAAAGGCTTTCCCCTTTGTCGGACACTGTTTCATAATTAATTTCCACTTGTCTCTCAATTTGTTTGCGTGACTTTCAGACCAACTGTTGTGCTGCTGTGATGTTAACCTCTTTACCCCAGTTTCAATGTCCCTTTTCAATCTCTACTTCTTTCACTTTTGCCCTCTGTTGACAAGCTATTGAGTGCCATTCATTTAAATTTACAGTACTGCACTAAAATGAACAGAACAGCCACGACGTACTTTGCAACAACAATGGCAATCTAATCTAAAGACGACAGTTGCAAAGGACAGCTTAAAGTGCAATTGGAATGCACCCCTTGCTTTCATTTCCTTTCCTTTTTTAGTTTTTCGCTCGGCGCGTTAATTACATTAACACTTTGTAGAAGAAAAAACAAAAAGGAAAAAAACAGTCAGTGAGTCAGTCAACCAAACTAGCAAGTCACCCACATTCCGAAGTGCAAAACACTTAGGCGGCAACGGCAGCAGTTGCAACAGCAGTCACAGCCAAAAAAGCCTGAGCCTGTCACAATCACTGAGATGATTTATATAACCGATTGCCTGACTTTTAAATTTAATTTTGCTGGGCACATTAGAAGAGCAATGCTTGTCAGGGAAAGTTTGTCCAGCGGCCATTTGTATTGCACGTTTTCACCCCCATTGTAGTTCTGTAACCTAGTTTTTCACCCCTCGCCTCCTCATCTTTGAACATGGTCCTCCTCCTCTTTAATATTGAGCCTAGCACTGAGCATCTGTCTTTCCCATACGCCGATCTCATTTGTCTCCGATGAATCCCTACTGTCCCTTCGTCTTTCCCTTCCCTCTTTCCCCTCCCTTCGCCCTTCATTTTCGCTAACTCGACGAGACACTGAGACATCGAGACACTGAAACATGAAAACTGCGACACGTTATGTAACGATAGGCCTATTGATGCTGTGATGTGCAGTGCGCAGAAGAAAAAAAAGAAAAATTAAACAAAATTAAAGAGTAGAAAGCAAGAGAAAAGAAGTCATGACTTTTTCGCATGTGCTTCTATTTGTAAAAAAACAGATGACTTCTTAGACTGACTTTTTTCTCAGTGCGGTCGAACGCTTAAATGCGAAAAAAGGAGAGGGAATGACGGGCAAAAGAAAAAAGCGGCCGGCAGTGCCGTGAAATGGGCTAGTGCAGCCAATAAATGGGCATCAATGAGGCCAATAATAACTGTCATTACCGAACACTGGCCAACATGACAAGATATGTGCCTGGTGCACGGCACTAGCCAACAACAAGCCGAAATAGAGGGAAAGAGAGAGAGAGAAAGAGAGAAGGGTATGCCATTTAAGAGCAAATTGTTTTGCATCACCATTTTAATTTGCACTTTCTTTGTATCACTGCTTTTTTACTGTCAAATGTATTTGTTCTTCCATTCTTTTATTTTCTTCCTCTGTGTTTGTCTGTCGTTCCTTTTTCTTTCAAGCGTGTACACAGCAAGTACGCCATTACCAGTTTTCAGTAGCATTGCTAACATTGCCAGTTAAAGAATATGTGTGTGTTTTTGATCTAAAGATAGATCGCGAGTTTCAAAGTCCGATGATAATTGAGCTCATTTTTTCCTTTACTTGGGCAAAAACTAAATGTCAAACATAGTACTTCTTTTGGAAAGTCTAAAATTTGAACTTTGTTTGGCAAAAAAACAACAAAAAAGTCGAGGGAGAGATGAGCATGTTTTTGTTCAATCAGTGCCTTTTCCTTCCTCTCTTTGTAGTGCACATTCAGTGTCTTTCTTACTTTTGGTAATGCTTAATTGGCATTAATTTTTGTTTCAGGTCTGTTGCCAGTCAGTCTAGTCAGTCTACTTTTGACTAGTCTGAATGAGCACTCATTTATGCATCACGTCGTTTATTCATCTTCCCAACATTCTCAATGTCACCGAATGGCGTCAGCTGAAGATAGTGACTGCATCAAAGCACATCACTAAAGGCTTCACGCATTTTCACTCAAGTATAATTGAATTGAAATTTAATTTGCATTCTAGACAACTTTGCCTCAACTGTTTTTTAGTAAATGACGTTTTTTCTTGCCACTTTTGGTGTAACGCTTCAAACAATTGGCGCAGTAAAGCGCAAAAAAGAGGGGAAAGAAAGGCCATACACACACACATTTTACAGCTGCACAAATGACCATGCAGTAGTTTACTGCTAATGTAAAGTAATAATATTAAATTTAAATTTTGAAATGCAAACTAAACGAGAACGAAAAAAAGAAAACTAACAAACGCAATACAAATTTTTGCTCAGTCAACTGGTGAGTGAAAAGGAGACATTTACATTAGCAGTTGGGTAACCAGAGACAAATGGTAAAGTGGTAAAGTGAACGAATGCAAAGAAGACAGTACTCTAACTAGAAGAAGTAATGATTTGAAAACCTAATTACACTGCTAAAGAATTAATTTTGTCGCATTAATGCTGTGTGAACTACTACTCTAGTTTTTTTGCCCAACACTCTTTATTTAGTTTGCTGAAGTAGCTTGAAAAAACACAAAAATATGAGTATTGTTTATTTTTTTTGTTTTTCTGTCTTGTTGCATGTCAGCAAATGGAAAAAATTGGATGCCGAACAAAGTGGCCCCTCGTTTGTTGCATACATAAATTGCCCTTTTCTCTCTCAACTGAGTCCGCCTTTGTTAACACTATCCATTCGCCTGTCTATCAAATCACAATTTTAGTCAGTGCACTCTCTAAAACTGCAAATGTAACAGCAGTCTCATAAAGAGAAAAATATCAAATTAGCAGCTTACTACGGCAAAATAATAACAACTAGGAAGAACAAGTACCCTCATTAACATGAGAAGTAATGTTTGTGTGCCAAACATCATCTAGTCATCATTTTTTTTGCTTGGCTTTAGTCTTGTTTAATCAGTGGTGTGCAATTTGAAATGCCAGCAAGCGCAGCCATTAAATTTCTTGTGTACATCATCACTGAATTCACTCTTTTTTAAAACGCTTACTCTTATGACCAGTTTAAAGCTGTTTGTATAGTGAGTTTTGGCCGTTAAATCTTTACACATAAAAGGCAGCTTAAACGCGGCAGAGTGTCATGAAACAAAAAGTACTCATTCTATACTTGGGGGAATTGAGTGTGTGTGCCATAGCTACCAGTGCCATTTAAAAAATCAATTTGCTAGGTTGTCGTTTCAACTGTAACGCACAAAGGTAATACTCAAAATGACTGTATTTTTAGCACATTGACATACTGTTTTAAAATTTTTTGTTTGTTTAGCATATTTTTTGTTTTTAAAAAACAATTTAGACATGCAGCATTTATTCGCTTTTCCTCACAAAATTTTTTTTTATAAATTGCTGATTTTATTTGCAAACACAATAGCTTTTTTTGCTTTTTATGGTCATTTGCGATCAAACTGATAAATGAACATTTTTACATGAAAAAAGTTTTCAATAAATACAAATTGCATTTTACAATAAATTATTGATTTAGCTAACACTTTTGTACAAAGTTGATGTACTAACTGCAATTTATTAGAACAATAAATAGCACAACATCTGTAATTTTAATAGTAACCATTACTTAAAAAAATTTAGATAGAGTAAATCGTAAATCAAATTTATTTTAAAACCGTTTAATATAAATCAAGCAGATAATAAAAATGCAATATTTTTTATCTTATGTAAAATATTTACAAGTTGAGATCCCTTGCTATTTTTACTATTAGATAAGGCAACTTACAAACGACATTTTCATAGTAAAAAAGTTTAATATTGATTTCAGTTTCATTAAAAAGGAGCAAAATAAACTGAAATGCACTTAACAGTGAAGCAAGCAAACAATGCTCTTCTTTTCACTTACTCTCTTGGTCACTAAGAAAGGGTGAGTTTAGAAGGAGAACATTAATTTGATAATGCAACTCGCACAGTGCCCAGTGACTGCCATAGGCAGTTCAGTGGGCGCAGAACATTGCAATAATTAATGTGAAAACATCTCTTCACATAAACGTAGAAGTGCGCACCAGTGGCCAGTGGTGCAAGAAACAACGTTTTGGAACAGTTTGGTGCCAATGGTTGCCGATTTTGCCAGTGAATTTACCAGATAATTGACACTGGCCAAATGCATTTATGCTTCAAATGAAATTTTCTGCGCAAAGGCCGTCTAAATAGTCCAACCAGAAACAAAAAAGCGGCCATCAAAGTGATCATCATCAAGATCAGTGTGGGTCATCATAAAAATGACGACTGAAATTGAAAATGCAAACAACTGGAAAAGTTGTTTCTGTTTTGCACTGTTAAATCGATAACCAAAACAAAAATGTTAAAACAAAAAGCCTTTTCAAAGTTAATATTTTTCTTGTTTGACATTTTAGCATTATTTTGCCACTTTTGTTAGTTGAAAAGTAAAAGTATTAAAAAACAATTAGTTGCATCCAGTTTGCACAACTCAAACTGACAAACACCAAACACACAACTACATATTTGTGTGGGAACAAAAAATAAATAAATTAAATTGCCAACAAACGGAAAACTAATTTTGATTTCATTTTTTTTCAGTAGGCAAAAAAGTTCATGCTGTTTGTTGATCAATCAATACAACAAGTGCAGTTGTGAATTACACAGTCATCCCACAATCCAGTCGGCCAGTGAAACAGACAGACCAAAACAAGCAGTACCAGTAGAGTTATAGAATGCTAAAAATGAGTGTCTCAATCAGTGCGAGAATGTAATCACAAAGTAAATTGATTTGAGGTAGCTGAAGCCTTTCAGTGCAAAGCTAATTATATGATGGTACAATTTCGACACTTTCTTACTGACGCATTCACAGTGATGATGGCGAGGGTGATGATGATGAGGAGAGTAGTCGTGGTAATGCTGATGATGATGGCGGTGATCGTGAAAGATGAAAAGTGAATAAGATAGAAAAAGGGCATCAAATTATCATTTCTCAATCATCGGGTTGCTTAATATTAATGCAACTAATATAAAATTGCCAGCAGTAAAAATTTGCCTCCATGAACAAAAAAATTAGTTTTGCGCTTTCTTTTGCAATATGTTACTAGAAACTACTGTAGAGTCTGTTTTAGAAAAAAGACAAAAACTAAAATCTGCTATTGATTTGATAGGAAAAGGAAGATTACATAAATGTGTTTGTGTTGCTATTATATTCAGATGGCAATTAAAAGTTAAATGTTAATAATAAAATAATAAGAAAGCAGGAGTAAATTTAGAAATACTATTTAATAGCAATAAAGCAATTTTTAATGATTAAATGCAAGAATGAGTTCGAAAACATTTATAAAATAGCTTTTATAAAATGTTTTTAAACAGTATTTTTTTTAATTAAATAAATTAAAAAGCTTTGTTAATTTATTTACTGGCACACTGCGAAAAATAAGTTTGTGCTATAATTGCAAATTTTAAACACAAAGTCTCAATTATTTTTTTGTGTTTAATTAGATGTTTTGTTTTAAAACATAATAATTTTTTTAAATTTTTAAAAATAAAACTGAAAAATATTAGATTCATTTTTGTTCATAATAAATTTTTATAAAAATGCTATTTTTTTAAAAACAAACAAAAATTTTTGTTTTTAAATTTAAAATTTGAACTCAAACAACAAAAAAATAACATAAAAGCATGCAGCAAAAAATAAGTGAATGTCAGCAAAATTGAAGTCCCCTAAAGTACTAGACAAATTTATCTAGTTTTTGATTTAAAACACAATTTGACAGTAGTAAAGTATATAAAATTCAATTGATAAAAAAATCAAAGAGAACAGGAAGTGACAACAAATGAAAGCATTTGTTTGAGTTTATAAAGTCACCTATTTTGTTTTTGATATTGGCCAATAGTGAGTGCACTTACTTTGAGCAAATCCATTGAATCGACAGAGCAGCGGCCCAAGTACGTAGACGGGCGAATAAAGATGATTGACCAGGTGTACCCACATACAGCAGATGCAAATGCCTAGATCGGCCACTGCCAGATTAGCCAGATACAAGTTGACTGTCACACGAAGGGTTCGCTTCACAGCCACCGCCACTACGACGGCCAGGTTGCCAAACAGTGAGGCGACCATGACAAAGACGTAAAGGGCAATTTTGAAGTACTCATCTGTGCCAAAAACTTTTGTTCGGCCAGTGCCTGTCATGAAACAAATAAATTAGTGGAATACAAAAAACAAAACAAAATGTGGTTACTACTAAACTTGGCTAAGATGCCTACTTTGCGTGTATAATCTGCTCTAATCTAAGCCTAATAAAGGGGACAATCCAATTGATGAGTTCACCACACACTTACCTGGAAAGTTGTACTGCGTGAAGTTGATCATACTTTCAAAGGAGCTTTCCTGACACTCAGTTGAGGCGGTTGGAAAAAGTAAGTGATCGGTGAGCATTGTAACCTCCGTGCTGTTGCTGACTGCTGACTCAGTGAAGGCGAAAATGGTGCCCTCGTCGGATTGCATCCTTTCAAGGCTGCTGGTAACTTTGCTGTCGCGACTACTGCCCTCACTGCTGCCGCTGCCATTGTGGGCAAAGGCGGATGAGGCAGTTGAGTGGTAAGCTAGGTGAGAGGTAGCAGTGGCTAATGAGGCAGTCAGGGAGAGCATCAAAACAGTCGACAGTGGCTGCATGATGCCACTCCGCTCATTGCCCGGTTGCAAGTAATTGGAATAGTGTTCAGATGTGGCTAGCAAAAAACGAGGAGGGGAAGAGGAGACGGCATTCATATTGATGGCCAATGATGATGATGGCGATGATGGTGATGGGGATGATTGCTATGCAGATAACGTTTTCTGTTTGTAGCACACCATTGAGTGAAGTAGGGTTATTTTACACGTGTTTGAAATGAATGATCAGGAGGTATTTGAGTCAGCTCAACAATTTTGGCATTGTCAAAGATGACTTTTGCACTTTAAACAGTTGACCTGTCAAAAATTAATAAAAAATAAAAAATTAGATTGACACAAAGTTAGTTGTATTACCACGCTAATAAGATTACTCTGATCATTGACCATGCACAAATTTAACAAAGATCAAGAGAAGAAAAGTAGTTAAAAGTTGCTCTAAATAAAAAGATGTGTAATGATATAATTCAATTACAATTACTGAAACTTAATACAGAATTGATGGTTTAGCATTCCGGGCACACAATCTACATAATTCAATTGATGAACAGTAGACAGATAACATTAGGAGAAAATTGTCAACTGATAAAGTCACCTTAAAAATTTCAAAAAATTTTAAAATGATTTTAAATCAAACAACTTTTTGAGATGATAATTGTAATTTTTTTTGCTTAAAAAACAAGATGTTAAATCCAATTATAAAATTAGCTAATTAGTAAAAAATGTATTGCAGAACAGCCAACATTGGGACGTTTTTTAAAAAACGTATATTCAGTTTTTTAACTGCTCACAAAAGTAAAATAAAAGCGCCATAGGTACATAAACAAAACAAAAAAGATACACTAAAAATACATAATAAAAACAGTTTTAAATTAAATGGGGCATAAATAAAAAGAAATTGCTGGAGCTGCCGGACTGTTGGGAATTGACCACATTTGATTTTAAAATTCAATTCAAATTAAATTTAAATTGATGGCTTTTGTTATTTTAAAATAGTAATAGTAAAAAGCTTTTTATTTTTGTTGAAAATGAGTTCTAACAATAAAATAATCGATTTAAGCTACACAAAGCAACCATGGCACTTGAATTGAAAACGCATAAGCACAAAAATGTAAAAACAAACGCAAGTTGAAAAAAATTTCTTGACAAAATTCAAACAAAACGCTCAAAAAACGTGTGCGTAAATGTGGACAATGCGACCAAGAGTGTTAGTGCAAGTGATGATGGCGGTGATAAAAGACAGGCAAGTGGTCGATAACGGACAACAGTCGGCTGACTTTTGTCGACTCAGCATTGCTGAAACGGTTTCACAGATTTGAAGTGCTCTCTCAAATTTTGCTGTTTTTACTAGCAAGTTGCCTTAAGTAGCTTTAGTTTTTGTTTGATGCAACACCAGCAACAGCAGCAATCATTGCAGTTATTCACTAGACAAATACGTAAACACGTCATTCTTTGCTGTCAATTAAAAAACGAGATTTTTGTGTTTTGTTAAATGACTATCTGCACATCTAAACAGATTGGGGTTTAAATAAATGATAACAAGATTTGTTGTATAGATCATCGCAAGCCGGAAACTTACAAAGGTCATTTAATCACTGCAACTCAACTTTTGTCATGTTGCATAAGTAATTAAAAAATAAAATTCAGACAAACACATAACCAGTTGAGTGAGCACAATCATTTTTAGAATAACACTTTTTTTGCACAAAAACAATTTTTGTAACTAGAGTTTTTTGTATTAACATTTTTTCTAATTATGCACAAGCATGTTTCTAGAAAAAAATATTCAATAAATTTGAGTGTGCACATTTTTCAGTTTTTAATAACAAGGATTAAATGTTACTTTATGTTAATTTAATTAAATTAAAATTATTTTAATTTTTAATCAATATTTTTTGCAACAATTAGAATGTAAAACAGTTTTACAAAATACAATGACAATTAAAATTACGTTTTAGCATTTTTTAATTGACAAACTAATTTAAAAAATTTTTTAAAATTTATTTTTAAGTGCAAATCAATAAATATATAAATGAGATTTTTATTGTTTTAATAACAAAATTAAAAGTGTAGTGCAATACAAATGCTTTTTGAACAAATTATTCTTTAATTTTAGTTTTTGTTGCATGAAAAAAATATTCAATGTAATAATTTGTTTTGAAATGCATGTTACAAATAAAATTGCATTATGAAAAAAAATAAACTGATTGTTTATATTTTTAATTGGTAAAACAAACAAGTCAAAACTGTAACAATTTATATGACACTGTTTTGAAAAAAACAAATAAAACTAGTGTAAATTAAAAATAAAAAACTAAAATAAAACAATCAGTACTATGTACCAAAAAAAGTTTTTAACAATTAGCACAAACTTACTTAATGAGTAATGCTGGCAGGTAGACAACATTAATATAATTAAAACTAAATTCTTTTCTAAAAACGTAAATAATAAAAACCTCAAAAGCAACTAATTCTAGTTAAATGGGTTTCAATTGAACTTTTATACAATAAAAGATAGTGAAAAGCTTTTGATAAATCTTTTCAAACTGGACCAATCAAGCTTGGCTACATTTCAATTAAATGATTTGCACTTGATTTAATTGGCAACAATTTTATAACAGTTGAAAACACTACTGAGTTAAAGTTTTAAACCTACATGTGCACACAAAAACAAATATTATTTGTGTATATTTTCATTATTGCTATTAATTCAAGTATAAAATTAAAACCAAAAGCAAACTAAACAAAATTTTTATTTGAATATTAGTGCCTTATGATTGCACTTAGTTTTTTAAATATAACAAAACAAAATATTTTTGGGTTTTACTTGAAAAAAATGGATCAATTTTTTATAATAAAAGTTTTTGACAATTTAAAAAAACAGTCTAAATTGTGATTTCTTTGCACATAAGAGGATAATAAACACACCTGAATAATAAGATCATGCAACGTTTTACAGTTAATATTGCTTAAACATTTTAAAAATTCTTTTTTCTATGATACTATGTACATAGTTAAACAAACCCTTAGGCAAATGGTAACAACTTTTAGTTTTTTATCGGCGAGCTTGCATTAACGAAAATTTTCTATTTTAAAAAACACACTGATATTTAAATAAAGGCAATCAAATCAGTTTTTAAAAGCAATGCAACATCTAACACTAACAGAAACTTCAGCATGCTAGCTGCATGTAAATCAAATTTTAATGGCACCAACTTTCCCAATCATCACTCACTTTATCAGATTTTACTTTTTAGTTTTTATTCAGTTATTTGCGCAACATTGTATTTTAGTTTGGTTTATTAGTTTACTAGCCCAAACAGGAAAAAACGTTTGCCGGAAAAAACTTTTTACTTTTACTGTCAACTTTTACTGACTTGGTCATTACTTGTTCAATTTTTTGCTATTGTTTAACTTTAAAATTTAAAAATATTTTTGTTTAGTGCATAAACAAACAAAAACAGTGTAATTAAACAGCTTTCTGTAAAACTAAGCGGAAAAAATATATTAAAAACTTTAAAACGCTTTTTAATTAGCAGTCGTTTATCATGGAGATTAATCTAATTAATTCATGCGGAATTACACTCACACACACACGCGGCAATCTTTCGCCATATGAGCGGCTGTAGGCAAATATTAATTAACTCGCCTATTAACGCTGCCAATCGAGAGCATCGGAAGAAAGAGAAGAAGGAGAATGAGAAAGAAGGGAAAAGAGTGAAACGGAAGGGGGCATTAAAACCTAGATTCTCGGCAGTTCTCGAGTAGTGCAACTTGATACTGCAGTGCTCGAGTTGGAGTAAAGCAAAGCAGTGGCGGCGGCGGCGGCGGCGGCGGCGGCAACATTTGCACAAAAACATTAGGCCAAAAAGAGAGTAAGCAAGAGCACGAGCTAGTGTTTGGGGCAGCCAAGGAAACCTAAGTCGCTGGCTGATGTCTATTTGCTTAGATGATTTACCGCATTTTTGTCTGTACAGTAATCCGTTCCTCAGCGGCACAGTGAAAGAGGGTCTTTTTCGGTTTCAGCCTGCAATTTTGTCGTTTTTTGGCCGTCTTGATCCATTAACACTGAAGGCACTACTACCACAAACACAGCAACAACTTTGCTTCTTTTTCATCATCATCATCTTTTTTATCTGGAGAGCATTGATTTCCAGTGAGCACCGTTTCTAGACCTCTGAACAGCATCAAACAAAACCCGATCAAGTCGATTTTCCTCTACTAAAACAGAAAATCTATCTGCACTTGGTATTGTAAAGGTATACTACTTTGATACAAGATAATTTTTTTAACAAAAAAAAATAAATCTAAGGTTGGCCAAATCTTAAACAAATATATCGGTGTGTAAACACTGTTACATTAGGCAAAATAAAATTTATTAGAAAAAAACACAAATCTTTTGAAAATCAAACATTTTTGTTGCAAAAATAACTAATTACCAGTGTAATGGCTAACAAATTCTAAAAGTGGTCAATAGTAAATGGCAAACACATTGAAGATAACAAAAGCAACTTTTTTTTGGTAAAGTAATGGTAGAAAACATACTTTTCTGTGTGAGTTCAGTTTTGTTCCTTTTTGTAAGTATCAAATGAATAGCTCGCAATTGGGTTTTTTAGTCATCATGGCATGCTTATTAGGTTGCAAAAAGATATAAGCTTATCAATTGAGCGATGAATGGCAAAGGAGCATGGTTAAATTGCGGTGAGTGGTCATTTCCGTTGCGGAATTGCTGTTTTCCTTTGTGTGCTGAAGCACAGAAGAGGAGATAAAGCAAAGACAAATGTTCAATGGAATCAATGACTACTACTGTCAATTAGTTTCTACAAAAAGCTAAGTTAATTAGGGGTGCGTTAAACTAAAACAAAAATTAAGAAAGTCAAAGTAAAAATTCTATTCATGATTGTGCGACATTCATTTAGTCCCTCAAGAATGACCACGTAATTAGTCAATGTTTGATTAAAAGTTAAACGAAGAAAAACTCTGTAATGCCAAAATAATTAGCCAAAAGTTTAGTTTTAAATAAAAACTCTTCCATTACAACTATAAAACCTTAAAAGATTGCTGCAAAAAGGTAAACTTGTGAAAATTAATTACAACAACCCTAGAAAAACAGAAACTACAATCATGCAATGTTAATGAGAATGCACCTGAAAGGCACAAAAAAGCATGCATGTCTGTTTTGCATCAAGCTAGGATAAACAGTTAAGAGTATTAAGGAAAAGTTCATGTCTGTTAAAGCAGAGGAGAGATGATTAAGAGAGAACACAATTGCAGGTGATGGGTACAAATGAATGAGTGAAACCTTTGACTGTTGACTGGCGCCACAGTGGTCAGTGACCACAAATAACCAGTTTATTTCCAGTCATTGTTTTCTGCCCTATCAAACGCAGTCTGTATCAGTCTGTATCAGTAGAAGCCAAACAAATAAATAAGTACGCCATCATGCATACACTTAGGAAGTTAGAATTACTCAGACAAAAAGTGAAACAGTAGCAAGAAACATTGCCAATAAAGTACATTTTTCCTTGTTTGACGTAAATCGATTCATCATTACAGTCTGTCCTTGTCGAAAAAACGTCTTTTGAAATGCAGCTATAGTTTAGATTAGTTTGCCTATCTCCCCTTTTCCTATTTTTGACCGTCTGTGTGAGTAAATAGTTGGTCTCAAGAAGACGATTTTCTTTTTTTTCAGTGATTAGACACAATAAGTAGGCAATTTTAGGCAAGCACACAAGAGTTGAGTATAATGAAATCACAATATCATTAGTGAAGCAGGCCAGACAGGGGGTGGTGACGGGTGGTCAGCTAAGCCGGCACGTTTCACTGATCTTAACTGTGATCCTGTGTTGCCTGTTGTGTTTTCAGTGCATGCTGAATAATTAAAAGCAAAGCTTCAAAAAAGAAAACTATGAAAGAAAAATCTGGGTAGTGAGAAGTCTTATTGGCAAAACAAAAAGAGTCTAATACATCGGTGTATATTAAATAAAGTTAGTAGAAAAGAAAGGTATTTAGAGTAGTGAGTGCAATCAACACTTAGTTTACAAAGACAATTTCTTTTAAACGTTTTATTGTCCTTTTTTAACCTGTACAAATCAAATGTTTATTTGACTACCATATCACTTTTCCCCTCTAACAATGTTTGTAATTAAAAATTTAAATTAAAACTAAAAATTTGCACTTTTTAAAAGTTACTACTAGAATTAGTATTGTTAAAACATGAACATAAAAATAACACAAGTCTTGCTGTTATAAAATATTAATCACTAAAGTGGTTAAATAAAATAGCACAGAAAGGGAGCACTTGTGTCTACTGAAATTTGTTTGCAACTTAAAATAACGACCAGACTAGACAGTGCAAACAATGTCTTGCTAATGATCCAGGAGGGACTAGTGAAAATGTTGCTAAAAGAGGTGTCAAATCATTAAGACTACAACACAAACTACCCAACTGAAAATGCTTCACTAAAAACACTTATGCACACAACTACTATTTTTAGTTTCTAATTTATAAACTTAAACAATTGTTTTTCAAAATGACAAATAACTAAATTAAAGTTACAAATTGATATTTGGAAAAAATGTAATTATTTCAAAAATAGAGAAGTAACAATTGTCAAAATAAAATAATATTATTTTACAGATCAATAGACGATCATTATACTGAAAATAATTAATAACATTTCAGGTGCGTCTTTTTACTATTTTGCTGACTAAAAATGAACAAAACACATGTTCAATTTAAAAATAATAAAAATAAGTACAGAAACCGTTTTGGTAAAATGTACGAATGTTGAACCCTTGAATAAACGGATATTGCAATATTGCAATTTGCAAGAAGCAAGTTTTTTACTTATTATCACTAGTATTACTGTCATCTTTTTATTATACTACATCACACTGCTAAATATTTCATATGAAAGCACATACCTTTAGGTCTTGAAAATTTAATCCGTCTTAACCATAAAGAAAAAAATTCGTTTCATTTTGTACAATAACAACGAGAACAGTGATTTCCGTTTCAACAAGCCAATTTCATTTGGTGAAAACAGCAGGCAATGTCAGGCACCAAAAAAAGATGTTAAGAATGAGAAAGAAGGCCGGCGAGCTGCGACTAGTTTCAAAGGGCTACCAGACAGTGCAACGGTGTCTTTTTTGTACTGCACAAAAACACACTCACATAGTCGCTGAAAGACAGACAGACAGACAGACTGTGCAGCACAAAACAGTGAGGATTGCAAGTTGCACTGATGAGAGGATTCAATGAGTTGAGTGGTAATTGCACGAGTAAAAGGCAAAAAAAGATGAGCAGCAGCATCAGCCCCTGTGTTGACGAGAGAAATAGCTTGATTAGAGTTGAATGAACACTGCTTGGAGACGAGTTATAAAGTGAGCAAATGGTTCGGTGTCGAAGGAATGGAGCAATTAGAGGGGATGTATTGGAGAGTCAGTGCAGCAAAGTTTGTTTGCCAATGAGCAAACGGGGGTGCAGGGGCTTGGGGTTAGAAAGATAGAGTCTTCTTCTTGAAAGAAGAGAGAAGAGCGGCCAGTAGACGATCATTGGCGGGGGTTAATGGCAGCGTAGGCGAGCCAAGTGCCACTGTTGCTGCTGACGCACCAGGCGTCAAAGAAATTGATTTTTTTATTTCAATGCACTCGCATGATTGAAGTGACATACTTCTTTATTGCATACATGATAAAAACGCCGATGGAAAAAAACATTGTGATGGCTTCTTTCAAGTGCAAAATATTTGTTCACTACTGCTAAATGACCGAAATTGCCGTACAAATGGTAAGTAGAGGTACAAGTTTGAAAGTAGATATGCGTCGTGTACAAAGAAAAGAGTGAAGTAAAAGTTTTAGAGAGATCGCAAAAGAGAGCTGTCCAGCTGTGACACTCCGAGTTGTTCAGTCGTCTGATGGTGATGGTGGTTACTGCTGGCGGTCGCACCTTGACTAGAGCTTCCCTGCACTGCCGAGAACATTGCACTACCGTTTCCGAGAAGCGGAACTGTAGGTGAGGAAGTTGACGAAGGAGGAGAGGAGATCAGTGGAAGGTAGTAAGTGTCAGTGGGAGATGTCGCAGAGAGAGAGGTAGAGGTCGTCGCCGAACAGCTGCCTGGCTGATGCCAATGATGATGATGGGGAACTCTGTCGCTGATGACTGTTTGCTGCTGCTGGTGCTGATGGTTATCAGCTGCTGCTGCTGCTGCTGCTGATGTCGCTGCACTGCTGACACAGTGAGCTTTGGCGCCAAAGCTGACGCCGTCTGCAGGTTTTGCTGCCTTGGCTGGCGATGCTGCTGACGACTGCTGGCACCGCCACGGCCACTGTCGCGCCTGATGACGGCGAGACACTTGAGCACGCCCCCTGCCAGTGGAGTTGACGGTGACGGGGACGACGCCGCTGTTGCGTCGCACCTCATCGCCACCGGTCCGTGCCGCCGTCGGCAGTGCCTCTGCCCTCGCCAGACGCCGTCCTAGCTGCAACTGCTGCTGCTCCTCTCTTCCGCCATTCAGTGCTCCTTCTTCTTTAGTTGCTGCTGCTGTACTCCTTCTCTCTTCACTTGATCGGCAGTTGGCGGCAGTAGTTTTTGGCGGCAGTTGCGGTTGCTGCTTATTGGCGGAAGCTCCTCGATGGATATGGTTTCTCCTGCTGCTGCCGCTGCCGATGCTGTTGTACCCGACATCAACGATGACTCTCTCCGCTGACCGAGATGATGTTGCAGCAGCAGCAACAGCAGCACCAACAACCGCAACGTTTCCTCGTCCAGCAGCGCCACCTCCTCCTCTCCAGCGAATTTTAGCCACCGCAGTGGTGGAGGGGTTGCAGCCACAGAAGGGCCATGACCGCCTCATGGCCATGCGAAAGCGTGGGTCAAAACATCCGTAGATTGCGGGGTTGAGTGCAGTGTTTGCGTAGGCAAGATACGTCGCAAGGAATGATAGCTTGGCAAACCACTCGGGTAGCTGCGGTTGGGCAAGGGGAAAGGAGTTTGAGAGGGAGAGGGGGATATGAATGAAAATTGAAAAGCAAACAGATTAGTTCAGTAAACGCAGTTGAGGAGAAGTAGTCAAATGCAGAAAAAAATGCAAAAAAAATTGAGCAGAATTAGAATGGCAACTCGCTTTGTTTCAACTGCAAAGCAAGCTGAGCTATCCTAGTCCTCTCCTTAGGGCAGCACTGTCGAATGCGTGATAAGCTGATATTTATGAGATGCACCCAAATGGAACCCTAAGCCTTATTCTCTCTCCCGTTCACTTTCTCATTCCAAAAAACAATTCCAGCGAGAATTGGATTGACTGTGAAAAAATGTGGCTGCCAAGAATGCAGCCGCAGTGAGACAGGCAAGTGAGTGCAATGTCACCCAACCGAAAAGTGAATGGCCCTTGAAATAATATGCGCCGCATTGTTTGTGTGTGTGCCTTGCCGTTTTGTCCCCTGCATTGTCTCGTTGTGTGTAGCAATTTGTTGTTAGTCATTTGTCCTACACTGCTCTGCTGCCTTCAATGTTGCCTCATTTGCACATTTTTTCATTTGTTCGTTTTAGTTTACAGCAAATTGAAATAACTCGTACAGCCGCAGAGGCAGCAGCCAAATCGATGAAGGGAACAATAACAACAACTACAGAAGCAACAGCAGCAACAGAAAGCAGTACATTTCTGCGCTAATTAAAGTTCTCGTTCATCTTTGTCGGTTCCAAGCCCATGGTGCCCCTTGCAAGCATATGACTCGGCTAGTGGCGACCGAGTAAAACCGACTGCTGTTTTGGTGGCAAATACGGTTGCCTGACGCTGCTGCTGTTGCAGCCTTTGTTTGCCGACAATTGTGGCGCCAGATGTGAACCTAGCGCCTAGACCACCAACGGCCGAAGAAGCACTTGCTGCTGCAATGGAGACACGAAGACCGGTTGGCAAAGCAAGTGTGTGTGTGTCTGTTTATGTGCCCCTCTCGTTCAGCTAATTAAAGAATAACGAGTCAGCTTAAGGAGCACTAGCATATTGCCAGCCACTGCAACAGTTCAACCAACACTTCCGTTTTGCCAGAGCTGTGGCCAGAGCAATAGTCCTAGTCACTTCAACTGGAAGAAATCAGTGGAAAGATAAACAAAAACAATTTTGTGCACTGACAAAAAAGCACTGATGCGGCTGTAACGGAAAATACATCAAAAAATTTTCAACAAAAAAAGAAAAAGATGAAAGCAGTGAAAATGTAAATAGGAGAAAAAGAGGGCAATCAAACAAATGTTCGTTGATTGCCTAGTGCTAAACAAATTATGTGGTAAAACGCATGCTTTTCAAAATCAATCAGGTCAAACAGTAGGCATTTTTCACAGAAAAAAGAGGAAAATGAATAAAAAGACTGAGGAATAAAGCTAGTCGACCGAGTTTTCACTCTGTGTGAGAAATCAGACAAGTGGCAAGCACTGCTGTGAAAGTAAAAAAAGCCTAAACATGGAGCAGTTGATTCTGGTACAGAGAATCAGCCTCAAACCGTTGCAAGGACTTGCTGACAGACGTGAATCATGCGCTCGCTCACTCGTTTGCTCGTTCGACAAGCGAACACCGAATGCGTCTCTGCACTGATTGAGCGATTAATTGAAGGAAATCGATGAAATGGATAAATGATGAGAGATGACAGGCTAATGCATCTTTCATTAGTTAAGCAAGGCTTTGTCTTTTTCCTCTTTTTTATTCTTTTTCTTTTTCTTTTTTTTCTTTTCAGTAAATGACCCTAAATGTGGAATTAACGAGAGCGTCTAAAAAAAGAAAAACATCAGCTCGTTAGAAAAAGAGAGCTAAACGAAAACAAAAAGTATTACAGTGTACAACTAAATAGAGAAACACACTGAATGGTAAATGGTACAATGAATGTTTTCAGCGGAAATGTCTGCAAACTAAAGCAAAGTAGTAATGCTTGCCTTTAAATGCAAAACAATTTTGGCTTTTAAAAAACTACTATTAAACTGATAAGCACACAAGTTTAACTTTGTGCAAGTATTGCTGAAGTCGGGTGCAGTAATTTTCAGCAACTGAAGTGGGTTCCAGTTTAACTGGCTGGTCACTTAAACTAGTTTACAGGCAAATAAATGAGCACCAAGTGATTATTTCAATCAGCACTACATCTGACTACAGCGACTTCTACACAGTAGTCAGAATGGTGGTGCCAGTAGACAAAAAGAGGAGGAGGGAAAGGGGCGAGTGATCTATTCTCGTCGATAGTGACATTAGAGTAGAACAAATGATGATGGTCTAATTTGCTATCATTTGCATAAATCAACCAAGTCATAATCATTAGTCGACAGCAGCAGTGGTCTGCTCTGCAACACTGAAGCTACAAACACTAAAGAGCTGTGCTGAGTTGAAGGCAATTGTCGTCATCGTTGATTGTCAGCCAGTGCAAAGACAGTGCTGAACAGGCGCTGCACAACTTTCCATACGTGAAATAGAAAGTCTAATGAGATTATTTAATTATTAACAAAATACAAACGAGTAGTGACAGACAGACAGACAGACAGACAACGAGAATGGAATGTCGATTGTGGTAATAACAACATTCAAAGAAGAGCAAGCACTCAAACTGCTAACAAACTGGCAGCACTAGCTAGCCGACAATTCTCTGTCACTGCTTTTTGTAATTGCACTGTCTGATTGCACAAAAAAAGTAATAGCGGTAAAAATGCGGAAATCAGCATCCAATAAGTGGTTTACTAATTCAACAAATCAGCAGTTTTGTAAATGAATACATTAGTGCAGTCACTGCTCTTTAGGTAACTTTGTGTTGAATGGTAACATTGCTGGTAAAAATAATTGCCGATCATCAAACAAAAAAAGTACAGTTTAAAATGAGCCACGTGAATCATAATTGAAAACAAATAAGAAATAAACAGCAATAAAAAAATATGAAAACAAAGATACAAACAGTGAAAAACACATCTCAGTCTGATTCAGAATTTTACTAAACACCAGCGACCAGGAAACATACGAACTTCAGTAGAAGATCATTTACTCAATAATTTATTCATTATGACGCTACAAAATCTCTAGAATAGTTGTAGTTTTTAGTTAACACGCCTTACTTTTCCAATTTTATACAGAGAAAAACCCATCTCCAAAGTGAGCTCAATTAACCGCCTCATTCTAATGTCAGTGTTAGTGACACTTGCACTAACACCCGAATTTTCGCACTTTCTCTAATTGGCTTGTTGGTTGTGAAAGTTGACATAACAGAAAACTCTGTCATTGGCAGTAATGCTGCTGCTGATCACAATTGCTAATCAAAGACACAATAGACAGGAAGGCGCCGACCGGCGACACGAGACAAGACAAATGAGAAACAGCGAAGAGGTGATGTACGGGGCTCTGGGCCAGGAAACATTGCATATTCTATTAATAGTAGTACTGTTCACACGTTCAAATGTTTTCTTGCACCATTAATCGCGTACAACCTACTACTAATCTGCTCAGTAATTCATAGTACAGAGCAGAGAGAAAGAGAGGCTGGCGGCAACTTTAGTAAAGTGAAACGACAGTGAAAGAAAATAGATGATGCTAATCAAAGCAAACAAAAGAAAGAATGCTTCAGGCTCTCAGAGGAGGCAGAGAGAGTTTTGCAGTCTCTCCTCAAGGCGAAGCGCGCATTTTTCAATGTCAGTATAAGCAACAAACTGACAATCTACTACGAATGGAAAAACTGCTTTTCTTAAAACTAACAGGAAAAAAGTGTTTTTAAACTTACAGCTCCATCCGAATGCGAAGAGTGAAAGTACAATGAGTAGAGGACTATTATCTACAAGAAAGTTTACAAAAAAGAAATCAGATTGTAGAATCATTTTTGCTCTTGTCAGTGTAGCTACAGTACCTGCAGTGGCAGCCAACAGCAGCTAAAGCCAATGAGTATGACAAAGGACATCTTGATGACCTTTCTCTTGGCTCGGTGTCGAATTGCCGAGAGCTGTCCGGAAAGGGAGAAAGAAGGAGGAAGGCCTGAGCTGCAATGGCGAGGAGAGCTGAGCTTCCAAATGATGGAGGAGTAGACGAGAATCATGACAAGCAGCGGAATGAAGAAGAGAATTGTGCTGACCAGAGTGTAGTAGACACGCTTAAAGGTGTACTCCTTAACACAGGCGCCCACTTTAGAGGAGTAGACAGAAGTGGAGGGCCACGCTTCCAGGCAATTAGTCTCCGTGTAGTCGCTCCACTTGAAAATGGGAAAAGGCAATTTAGTCAGTTAGTGTGGCTAGTAATGCTAATGCATAACAAATTGGAATCGGCTCCGCATCAAACCAATGTTTACAGTATGTAAGTGAGTGTGAGTGTGTGCTAGTGCAAACCTGAAATGTCTGCAGTCTTCGGAAGTGAAAGAACGGCGTCGAGATGAGCAGAGAGAAAACCCAAATGGCGGCAATGACGGCATCGGTGCGCTTCTTGGTGACCCGAGAACGCAGCGGGAACATGATGGCCATGTAACGATCGCAAGAGATGGCAGAGAGCGTCAACACTGAAGAGGTCAAACAAGTCACTGGAAAAGAGAGGAGAAAAAAGAAAAACAAACAAACAAGTAAGTCAGTGAGTTAGTCAGTCAGTCAGCCAGTGGGTTGCATTAGCAGCCTAAAACGACTGAATAAATGACTGAATGAGTGATAACGAAATCAGTGCAGTGTAGCATTAATTATTGAGCAAGATCAGAGTAGAGGAGAGGCAACAACCATTTGAAATTGTCATCTCTTTTTGCTTCTAAATGCGATGCTTCCATAAATGAGCGGCCTCATCGTATGACTTCATCGATTCTAGCCTTGTTGCAGCAGAAGTTGACAAACTTCTCCACAATTGGAATTGCTTGCCAAATTGGCCAGAAACCATCTACCGACCCCCGTGTTCAGGCAATGTGTGAGTGTGTGCTGGACTGCTGCAGCAAAGAAAGGGGAGGAGAAAGGGACATCAAGTGGAGATAAAACTTGAAAGGAGAGAAGACTAATGGCGGCGATAGCTCAGTAGATTGAGTGCACTGGCGAACGGACAGTACAGATTAGTGCGCCGAACATGGCTGCCTCTAAGATGGCTGCCTCATTAGCATATGTCGAGGGAAAGATAGAGAGTCGGAGGACAAATTGCAGTAAGAATGATGTCCAGAGAGTGTAAGCATATCTAAGAAAAAGAGTGCATCTTTGGATGTACTGTCTGGAAAAGCAAGAGAGTTTGCGGCAATGGGGTGGCAGACGGGTAGTCGGGCAAATGGCACTTACTAACAAATGACATCGCATTTGCCAGGTCGTTTTTGTTTGTTTTTCTCAAAGTGCTGGTTTTTCTGTTTTTTTCATTGCAATGGGTCTAAATGACAAATCGCCTATTGCCATAACCCAATCAGACACGCCATCGTCTGTGTTCACTATGGTTATTTTTACAACTACTTTTCCGGTGACATTTAAATTCACTTTTACCACTTTTTATTCTGAAGCACAATGGAGAAGAACGTTCAAATTTCACCCAGTTTTAAACAAAAACAAAAACAAAATTTTTATGCATTTCCACAATATATCAAAGTTAGCTAGGCACAGCAGAAGCTTTGACAAAACTAGTGTAACCCAACCGCCAGAAGCTAACTGACTATAAAGTCCTCAATTTGTCGCTTCAGCTATTAGATTGCCTCATTTCATTCCATGTTACACTGTCGTTTACTCGTGTTTTAAAACTTTAAAACTGCTCAAATGTGATGTACACTTATTAGAGCTAAACAATACTCAAAGCAAGAGGTACTTTGACATCAAGTAAAACTTGGGTAACTGCAATGCAACAGATCATGTTAATCAGAGACCATTTTGATGAAAGTTGCCAGAGTAAAAAGGCAAACCATTGAAGCATGTCTTTGTAAATGAACATTTTTAAGAGTAAAAGCAGTATATTACAATAACTTGAACAAAACAGTCTTGTGTTAATTACTTCAATATGTTACTTTTTCATTATACATTCGAGAAACCCGTTCCTACCATGACAAATGAGCTAATTGACATCATTAAAAAGAAAATAATGACAACAAACTAAAACCTAATGTTAATTAGAAAAACACAATTAATGATTCTCAAGCTAAAGTGTGTCCATTTTGCATGCTGAAAAGTGCATAAGCAATGGCAATTTTTACGTTACCTATTTAGTAAAAAAAATGTTGCAGCCAAGTTGCCATTTTTCACAAATTACGTAATTTGTACAAAAATAAAAAAATTGTAGAGCTAGCCAGCCAAATCAACGTTTTTATAATATGGGTAATAAATTATGTAATTAAACTGATTCTGGAGCTTAGGTTTTTGATAAAGAAAAACAACAAGTTTGTTAGGTTTGACAAGGCTGGAAAATAAAGTTTAGCTTAGACAACTCACAATTCATTATATGTCAACAGAGTGGGCGGTTTGGAAAAAAAGACAAAAATTACCACAAACTCAAAAAAAGTGCATCGGTGTGTACATGTACTTGCGTTTGAGCTCTAATAACTTTGGTCAGGATTAACGTGATAGCCTAGCAAAAAAGTGTTGAAAAGCTTGTGCTAATAAATGGTCCTAAACGAAACAGATTATTTATTTTGGGCACGAATTAAAAAAAGAAGCACAACAAAAGGAGTGCAACAGATCAGAAAAAGATTTCTAAATTAAACCTTATTGACCAAATAGAAAGTGTAATTGAGCAAAAGAGTCGTGAGGATCACCGTGAAGTGAAGAATCATTGCGCCATGTTTGGTCATCAGTGCAATCGGTGCATTTGGTGCATCAATCCAACTGTCAATACACCCATAAGGTGGTAGTGCTGGGTGGCAATGGTAATCACAGCTCAGTCAATAAGATATTACGTCAACTAAACACTGGAAATTTGCGCAAAAAATCAAGCTAAAACAAATTAAATGGGCGCACTATGTGTAGACAGCGCTCTAATTGGGTCAGAATTCAATTGAACTGAAAGGCAATCGTGAGAATAAGAATAAGTATAATAAATAATTTATAGAAGACTGCTTTAAAGGGAATAAATTATGTTAATTGGATCATGCTGCTGCAAGGACGCTAGAATGACACCATAAATCAGCCACCAGAATTTAAGTATTAACTGCGACTAATGGTGCCAGTCCTGGCGCCCAGTGCACTGGGCAATTCTCGCTGCTGTTGTAAGGCAATAAACGACAGACAGTACACACAAACAGACAATCAACAGTAGAAACATTGCAGATTATTATATCGATAACTGATAAATTGCAAAGTCTGCTCCAGCGATTTTGTGCCACATTTGGGTGGGGGCTAAACAAACTGAATGTGGGGAGGAAAAGATGGGATAAATCGCAAAACAAGACATGCAAAAACGCCAGCTACAAAAACCTAAAGAAAAAACTGCTAAAAGTGACGTCATTGGGTTTGAGAGAAAAAAAACTTCAAAAAGTGTGCTTGGGTGGTGTCGATTGAGCGACGACGATCATTTGGTGAATGATCTGCCTGTGCTGGCGCTGGCGGACTGATGCACTGCACACTCTTTGCCCAGATCAGATTACACTAGCTTTCTCTCTCTCTCTCTCTCTCTCTCTCTCTCTCTCTCTCTCTCTCTCTCTC
>JAALOO010000881.1_pt1 | contig 24142 bp, 25 predicted proteins | sample 7257641 | NCBI WGS metagenome assembly JAALOO01 (sample SAMN14085613, study PRJNA598686) | mite metagenome | biome: ENVO:01001000; feature: ENVO:01001002; material: ENVO:01001226; isolation source: single female mite from University of Michigan culture on fish food culture... ...
ATCACTCGTATTCTTCTTCAATACTCTCCATTCTTATTATTACCCATTCTCTCCCATACTTAAATACATTATCATCCCCTTGTTCCCAACCGAGTCCTATCATCCGTATTCCAATCAGACGATTCTTCGACCCGCTTTTTACTTATCAAACAACGGATCACTTGTGGTGAGACGCCACTTGTGATCACCCCGACTCACAGACTTCACAAGCTACCGTCCTGAGCTAACAGGCTTTTTCTACACCATTAAGTGAGTATAAAAGCGGCTTCACTTTGCAGTGGAAGAATCATCAATCAGGACAGTTGTCAAGTGAACTGAAAAACCTGCCCAACGATGAATCGAATTTTGGTTCTGCTTTTTGCCCTCTTCCTTCTCATGCTGGCCTTCGCTGCCACCACCGTTGACGCCCAGTGGGGGTAAGTGATCACCGTTGCTGTTTGATGTTTAAGCCCTTCTTTTCCATTGATAACCAACACTGAACACATTGCTTTTCAGTCGTCGATGGGGCGGTGGAGGAAGGTGGGGCGGTGGTGGTCGACGATGGAGTGGTAAGTTGATGAAGATAAAGCACTTTAATTGATGATCTTTCTAACCGCTATTTTTCTATAACTTCTAGGTCGCCGGTAAGTGTTACCTTCAACAAGTGTGTGGAGCACACAAACACAGTTTCTAACTTGGTTTAAACTTTTCTTTCAGCCGCGGATGGGGACGTTAGACTCTGGATGACGTTGTCTCCTTGAGATTGGGTTGAGGTGAACCATCCTTGAACGTGTTCCTTCTCCTCTTTCTCCTCAGCAACAAATATTAATCAAATAACCACTATTTCTGTCTTTTGCTATCGACTCTAAATTCTCCTTTTTAGACGTTTGACACACACAAAACAGTAGAGCAATTATATTTCATTTTTTTGTTATTTTTTGTTTTAAAAAATAAAACTTTTTTGGCTAAACTTTTCTTGTTTATGAATTTAAAAATGAATTTCAGCAATTTCAAACTATCCCTGACTGTCAGTTTATTTGTTGCCTAGTAGAGTAGAAATGCTTATTGTTGCTGTTCCCAATTTTCCAACCTTGTTTTTCCCCATTTCCTCAAATTGGTCAGTTTCCTGTAGTGCCTCCAGAATCATATCCACTTTGTATTGCACTGGCTCATAAATAGAAAGAGAAATAGTGTCTGTGTGCACACTTTGAAAACAAAGTCGTCCGTTGACATCAACAAATTAATAACACACTTTTGTTTCAGTCGCAACACACAATGTTTTACTGCTCAAGTACTCCCGTTTTGCTGTTGATTTTACTTTTGTTCATGGTATTCCTCACCTTCAGCTCTGCCCAGTGGATGCCCTTTCGCCGGACTCGCTGGGGCTCAAGGTGGGGCAGCTCCTGGCGCCGAGGTGGCTACATTCCGCGCAGCTGGCTCAGAGGTTGATCAGAGGCAGAAATTAAGAGTAAAGTGCCTCTGGTGCAGCCAGTTATTGAGAAATTATTTAGGTTTTCAAAAAGCATTTTTATTTTTAAAAATATTTTTTTAATGACATTGCCCAAGTTTTGATGCACCTTATGAAACTTTTTCACTGTAAAAATGCTAATTTATTTTACAAAAAAACAGTCAATTTAGTTTTGAAGATTTAACCTTGCCAATTAATTTTTTCTCTGTACAGTTGAGTTGTATTAAATTATTGTCTTTTTTCAATAAAAAGTCAATATATAAAATGCAGTTTTGTTATTAACATTTTCAAATAAAAATTTAGAAATTATCAAGTAAAAATGAAGTTTCTTTTTAGTGCGTTGTTTGTTTTTTTCTACGTAGCCAGTGTAATTGGACAAGACCCGGCACCACTGGGGACGGTTGAAAAGTTCAAAACTAGTTTAGTTCCTCAAATAATTAAAGAAGAAAAAGATAAGCACCAGCGGCCATATTACCTGGATAAAATAACGTCAGCTAAGTACATTGGAAAAACATTGGAAATTGAAGTCAAATTTATTCTTAACCATTTGGATAAATCTATGGCGCCAAATTTGAAGTGCAGTGCTGTTCTTTCTAGTAAGATATATCTTTAACTTTGATTTTTAACCTATTTATTTATACTTATCAATTTTCTTTTTCTTTTATAGGTGACATGGAAATTCAAACCCACAAATGCGATGACATTTAAAAAAATTTTTGTTTTAAAATTTTAAAATGGTTTTATTTTTAGAAAATAAAGTTTTGTAGTTCTGAAGGTTCTATTTACAGTTCTATTTTTTGAGCCAAACATAACTTTTTTATTTGAACACAAAACTTTGAATTTATAGTCAAACAACTTTTTTGGTATCAGTCTCACAACTCCTAATGTCAGCCTCATCATTCTCCAAAACAAAGGATTTCAAACGCTGGGATCAAGGTATTTGCAAGCGAAATCCTCACTACGTTCTGCTGTACGAGCAGATGTCTGCAGTGGCCAAAAACGCAGCAGTCAGCAAGTATGAAGAGTCTTCAACCTCTAAAAAACCCATCCTAAACTTCCAGCACTTCAAAACAGCGACATTGACTTTTGGTGGCGCTACACCGTGGTCACCTTTGGCTTCACCAACTCACTGAACCCCGAAAAGCAGCTGCCTGAAGTGCTGGCCAAGCTGAGAGAGGCGGCCAGGTACGCCGAAGAGAAGGTCCTCAGGCTGGTGCCCAAACACTTTGTGGGCCATCTGATGCTGACGAAGGCGCTGCTGGAGACTATCACACTGACACTGGTTGATGAGGTGGTGGTGGAGAAGAAAAAAGAGGAAGAAAAGAAAGAGATGGAAAAGGAGAAGGAAAAAGAAAAAGAAAATGAAGAGGAGAAAAGTGAGGAAAACACAGTCAAGAAACCAGCAGAGTTGGTGGAGAAAATGTGGAAGCACCTTCAGGAGTGTGTCACGCAGAAGTACAGTCTCTGGCAGGTGGTTCTGCTTGAGTGCCAGGTAACCACAAAATGTTTTAAATTCCTCCTCATCTATAACCCAACCATCATTTAGGTGCACCTCTGTCTGTCGGCCCTCAAGGAGAAGTGCCCTGAAGCGGCAAAGAGAACTTCTCCTGCCCTGAAGAGTGCCTCGGTGATGGCGCACAGTCTGCGCGGCATCGTCTACTTTGCCGGCAATTCCCTGGAGCTGTACAGCGCCCTGGTCGCCTGTCTCCACCGCGAGGGCAGGCTGAATGAGGCCCTCTGCATTGCCGCCTACACGCTCAAACTGGAGCGGCCCAATGAGAAGGAGGCCTACCAGGGACGGCTGTTGAGAAGGCTCAAAGGGAGGATTGCCAGAGAGCTGCGAGAGCAGCAGAGAGAAGAGAAGAGGAGCAAATCCAGCAAACACTGAAACAGAATACAGTTAAAAACAATAAATACTGCCTTGTCCTTTTTGGGAAAAGGTTTATCAGTAATTTATACAATTGCAGTGCTGACGATTCTCAAGACGAGAAGTAATTCAGAAAAAAAGAATGGATTCCGCCAAACTGAGAATGACAAATGGAGTGCGGTAAATTGATTTTCGATAGTTTTTGCACCGGTGGACGATTTACGTTTTTTCAATTAAACTTTCTAGTAAACAACCAAGCAGACAAAGAATCGACAACGCTCAACTTGGTCAAAACAATGTTTTTCATTGTTTTCTAAACTGCCTAACATTTTCTGAAATCCTTTTTTTTCTGTAGACCATCATAAAAAAGTTATGAGTATGACCTCTTTGTTCTTCTACACAAGTCTGGACAGCATGCCTCGCCACTTCTACCGCGAGGTGCTTAGAATTGTGACGAACTACCAGAACAGTGTCTCCCTTCAGCAGTGTCTGCTGCTGCTGCTCTACCTCCTGAACCTGCTTCGCTTCGCCCTTCACCTGCACATTTTCTACTGGAACTTTGACGTTTCAGTGAGCTGGTGGACAGTGGACTACCTGGCGGCGGTCGGGTACCACCACCCGACCGACTACAACCTCCTCCTCTGCTTCATCATCCTCATGATGCTGCTCTTTGGCGCCATCGCCCAGTGGCTGCTATACTTCCGGTCAAGGCCGGAGTCCGTCGCCTGGCAGCTGCTGCTCGACATTGTCGTCCGCAACACTGACATCTACCTGGACTGTCGAATGAAAGACAGCGTTGAGGTGGCGCGAGTTCGATCGGCTCGAAGGCATCGCATTGAGGAGAAGAGACAGAAGAAGTGGTGGTGGCAAAGGACTGTTTATCTTCTCCTCTGGCCGCTATTTCCACGAGATCTGGTGGCTCTGTACTGCCGGTGGAGGGTAACACTGGCCGTCTGGTGGAACTTTGAGGCCGTCGAAGTGGAGCGGATGATGAGGAGAAAGCTCAGCTATGCTCCCGGGATGTCGCTTCGAGGTCGAAAACGCTTGATGGACGGCCTGGACCTCTTTGAGATTATCTTCTTCTACTTTCCGTTTGTTTTTTGTGAGTGCCTTTTTGTTGCTTTCTTGTGTGATAACCTACTACAACTTGTACTCTTCAACAGTCATCTTTGGCCTGATCTACTTTCTCTTCTACCGCCGCAAATTCCTAGAACCGTTTCCTTCGAGTAGTGCTCGCTTCTTGATCCACATCGACCTATTCCTTCTTTATCTGGTGCTGGCCACCTTTGTCCTTCTCAGCCACCTCTGCAGCTTCATCGTCTTTCACCAGGTGCACTTCTACGGTCTGTACATCAGACAGCTTTATCAGCAGATAAAAGACTGTTTCGTCTTTCGGAGATTGCGCCTCATTGGACCAACTTCCGTAGAGGCGGAAATTCGGTACTTTCTGGACAAGCACACTCGCCTCGCCCAGGTCATGCTGCAGAGTAATCGGGACATCTGGTCGCTTTTTCTGCTCGCCTTTGTGCCTATCCAGCTGTTGACCATGGTCTTCTTCTCGTACTACCTTATTGTTTATAAAAAGGACCTCCCGCTGCCGACTTTCCTCACTTACCTGCAGGTGCTGTACATGTACGCGCTGCTGATGGTGCTCATCCTCTGTCCGCTGGCCTACGTTTCGCAGCTGATGCATCGGCCTTCAGCTTTAGTTTACCGCTGTGTTTTGCTGCTGCCTGGAGCTAAGAGGTTGTCTCTGAAACTGAAGTTTGCGGCATTTTTTGAAAGACTCGCTTTTAAAGAGAGTGCCTCGGTGTACGGCTTCTCCATTGGAACGGTGTCGCCCATTACCTTTTCCGTGGTGGGAGAGGTTTGTTTTTTAGTTTGGTGATACTTTTAAACAAAGTTTTTAATTTGGCAACCTCTTTTCTCCTTACAGCTGGGCATCAAGTACGTGATCAACCTACTTTTTCTCCTCAAGTTCAGCTTCACCTCTTCGGTGGCGGGAAAAGTGTTAGATTAGTTTATTAATAAATGTGCTTTTTAAAAGTAAAAAGCTAAAAAGTACAAAAATTAACTCGAAAGCAACTTTTTCTGTTGCTGCTACCTACTACTACTTCATCTGCAGGTAGAAGGTGTCTCGGTGCTTGAAGCCAGCCGCCTCCAGAGTGGCCATCCCCTCTTTGTCATCATTTGACTCCGAAAGATGGGCAGCACCTAGAACAATGCACTTCTTGGGGAAGAGCGTCACCAGCTGGTAGCTGTTCTCCTTCAACTTGAACTCCTCCTCGAGGTAGAGCTGCAGCGCCTTCACCTTGCTGTCGGCAGGAAAGCTGACCGGACGACGGCTGCCATCCGGGAGGCGAATTACAAACTGCAGCGACTGTTTGCCGCTGTTCTCCGGGCCCAGGTACTGCTTCCAAGAGGAGGAAGATGAAACACCAACAACGGAAGCCTTCTTCACCTCCGGTTGATTCTTCTGCTGCAGCTGCAGATCACGAAGTGACGCCTCGATGGCCGCCTTCAGCTGCTCCTCCTCGCTCATCGCCTGCACATCGAGTACGCTACTCTTGGCGGCGGCGTTGGTCTTCAAAGGCGCCACCACCTCTTTCTTCAGGAGGCGCTCACCCTGCGACCGGAGAAAGTCGTCCACCGCATTGCACCACACCTCCGCACAGGCCAGCTGCTCATTGCCTGCCGACCAGCTGAGCAGCTTCTCGCCGGTGCGCGGGTCAAGCAGGGCGACAAAGGGCGTCTCTGTCACCTGGTAGAAGCCGGCCAGCTGCTGGCCCAGACCGACGGCGTTCTCTTCATGGCCGCGTCCCTGTCCCTCTCCTTCCTCTTCCAGCTCCAGCTGAAGAAAAATGAAGTGCGTCTTGAGCAGCGCCTTCACCGCTCGGTCCGACCAGAGATCGCGGTTCAGCGCCAGGCTGGCAAACTGGAGCTGACTGCGGCTGCAGCGCTGCAGATTCACCAGCAGCCACTTGCCCTGCTCGACGGCCGCCTTCTTGGCCGCCTCAAAGACGTTCAAATGGCTGCTGTCGCTGCTTTCAACCTCAAAGATCAAATCCACTGGAGGGAGGAAGAGGCGGTCAAGGTGTGGCTGCTGCTGATGCTCAGGCTCATGCTGCTCAGCAGAAATTGAAGGAGTTCCAGCAAAGACTGAGGCTGAGGACTGCAATGGGCGGTGGCCGTCGGGAGACAGACTTTGGCGGTGACTTTGCATCTTCCATCGGTGCAGCTGACCGCGGTTTGCTGAGAAGGAGGAGGAGTAGGAGGAGAGCGTGTCACGCACCAGCACCTCCTTCTTCGGTTGGTCAGGCGCTCGCAGCTCAGGCGAGGAGTCCAAATCATCGGCATCATCATCAGCAGCAGCAGCATTCTGTTTGCTCTTGCGCATTGAGGACGACGAGGCAGAAGTCGACGACTCTGAGTTTGTCTGCTCTTTAGCCTGACCGCGGCGACGGACGCTCATCTTCCCGGTACCAGAGGCACCGCCGCCGACCATCTTCTTCACCATCTTGCCCACCTTGCCGACCGCCGCCTTGAAGCGTCCCTTGGCGGTGGAAGCTTTCGGGGTGGAAGTTTTGGGGCCCACAGTGCTGCTGGCGTCTTCTTCATGTTCATCTTTTGCTGAGACTTTTTGGTTGCTCTGGTAGAACAAGTTCACAGCGAGGCGGAGGTTTCCGTTGCTGGCGCTCAGAAAATCCATCGCCTCTTCGGTGCTTGCGCCCGTCAGTTCGGTGAACTGCTCTGCCAGAGCTGACATTTTGCGAGTGCCGTTGTTGCGTTTGTTCCTGTAGGGCATTGTTTCTTCAAGGTAGTACAAAAGTAGGTATGATAAGGGTGTACTCTTTCAATACTGCTGATTAAGCGTTCAGCTAGAATAATTAGAACTGAGTTGTATCTGTGCGAGGGTAGAAGTTATTCGTGGTAAGTAATATTGTTAGAAAATTGGAACTTTTGTCAAAAACCTTTCCGAAATGAAAGTTTTTTATTTCGAACTATTGATAAAAGTGCATTTTATTTTTAATGCAAAGTTTTCCTGACGTATTTTTTTCAGTTTATAAAAACCAAGTAATTAATTTTTTATATGAAATTTTGCTTGTCAGCTTACAATTATTTCAACCGCTGACCTTTTTTCAAGTAAAATTCTTACAACAAATATTGATTAAAAGTTTTTCGTTTTTTTGTTGTTATTGTGTAGTTAAAGTTTTTTAATATAAAACGCACTGAAAAACAATTCAAAAACTAAATTCAAAAGTTAAAAATAAACTGTCAAAAACACAAAAAGTTCAATAAAATGTTAACCATTTTTCAACGAGTTATTTTTTTAGTATGGGACTTTTTCAAAGATTTGCTTATAACTCGTTTTGATATTGTCGTTACCTCAAAAAATGTGGTTAGCAAAGACAGACGAATGGTCGTTCACTTGATTTGTATCATCATAGTTTCCGTGTACGGCATCGGATTTCTCGAACTAGAAGCTACCGGAAAAGTTAACTGGAATGGCTTATGGACCAGTGCCTACCTCTATACTTATCAATTTGCACCAGTTCACATTCATCCGCAAATTAACCAGCTGATATTTGTGTGCACGGTTTCAGAAGTGCTTACCTTTTTATCGTACATTTTTGTACGACCTGTTGAAAAAGAGTTTTTGCTAATCAAAGTTGATGAACACTCTATTACAAAAAACGGGTCACCGGTACCAAATGATATAACAGTTGAAATTTTGAAATTTAGAAAAAAGTACAAAAAGCTACTTTTATCAATTGCGACCGTCGTCACCTTTTTGTCACTAATTTGGTTCTATATTAACGTCTACCTCAATGGAAGATACGTATTTTCAGTGCACTGCTTAGTTTTTTACTGGGCGTTTCTGTTCTTTTTTGGAGTTATCTACTTTTATTTTAGTAATTGTATTTGTGATTAAATATTTAAAATTTAATTTTTTTTTGTTTTTGTTTTAGCGGTTCTCGGTTTTCCGGTTTTTGTCATTCTAACCAGTCGTTATGTGGCAATACAGCAGCGTCTAGTTTTGCTAAAGATGAAAACAATTTTGAAATTGAAAACCGATTATTTAATACCTCGGTTTTCTCTGCTCAATCGCCAATTTATGTCTATCAATGGCGATCTTCAGGAGTATGCACGGTTTTGGAGCCCATATCTAACAATTGCGCTGCCCAATCTAGTGATCACGCTAACGTATGAAACTTATTTCCTCACCAACAACAATAACATACCTTATATGCTCAAATATTCTTTCTTTTTGGCTGTTTATAATCTGATTCTTTCACTGCATCTTATAATAAGCGAATGTGCTCGAGTTGTAAAGCTTAATGTAAAGTGTTTGATTGAAAACAGAAAATTTTTCTTAAAACTAATGCAGCTTGAAAATGGCATGAAAACTTTAACCAATTTGTTAAAGGTAACAATAGTAAATTTAAAAAACATTAAATTAAAACATCGGTTTTTTAAGATTGAATCATTTCAAGAAAATCGTCGTTTTAAAGTGTACGGCTTTAGGCTTCTTTTTGGCTATCGAATCACTTCAAAAACTTTTCATACGGTAAAAGTTAATTGTTTATTTTAATATTGCTGTTAATTCATTTTATTATTTTAAGATTATATCTTACATAGGTGTGCTTATTCTGATTCTTTTTAAAAATAAAAATATAGTTTGAGTAGCGTCTCATAGGCCGCTAGCGACGTGGCTTTGAGAGTTCGAAGTTACGTCGCCTGTTTATAAGCAGCTACTCTTTGCCATTAAAGTTAGTCTGGACTACGTATGCGTGTGTTCAATCTCACTCAGCGCTTCTTTTGATGATTATAATTGATTTATTTTGTTGCTAGTCAAAATTCCATGTGGGCTTGCAGTTTTCAATTTTTACTCTGATTACTTGCTGCATTTGAGCCATTTTAAACATGTTGCCTGCCTCACCTCTCATCAACCTTTACATGCACCGTTTTGGATCAATACAATTTGAAAAACAAAAAATTTTACTTGTTAATTTTCAAACATTTCAACAGCTTAAGTTTTGTTTTTCAAAAACTATTGAATAAAATTTGTTGCTTCTGCAGCTGCTCAGTTCATCTATTCATTACCTACCTCACTTACCGTACAGCTGCACCAGAAAAAGATCAGAACTTCAGTGTAGAGAAAAAAAGTTACTGAAACCAAAGCCAAAGAAAATCTTTGGCGCCAAACCGAAGCCACGGCTATTGACACTGCGGCAACAGCCGCTGCCACCATTACTACCTCACCGGCCCACCGCATTTTTTGCCGCATTGTGTGATTTTTTTTTCGCTGTTTGACTTTTGCACCGGATTTCGGCAAAACAACAAAACAAAACTCTTTCATTTTGGAGCATCTTCAGATCACCATCAACACTTCAGAACATTAACAACATGTCCATCGGCGTTCCAATCAAGATTCTCCACGAGGCTGAGGGCCACATCATCACCTGCGAGACAAACACCGGCGAGGTGTACCGCGGCAAGCTGGTGGAGGCGGAGGACAACATGAACTGCCAGATGGCGAACATTACCGTCACCTACCGAGATGGGCGAGTCGCTCAGCTGGAGAACGTCTTCATCCGCGGTTCAAAGATTCGCTTCCTCATACTACCGGACATGCTAAAGAATGCACCGATGTTTAAGAAGATGACGGCTAAAGGAGGAGGCGGCGGCGGTGGAGGGGCAAATACGGCGGGCAGGGGAAAGTCGGCGATATTGCGGGCGCAAGGTATGGTGGTGATGAGTTTAGTAGCTCCATTTTCTAATTATCCCATTTTACTTACAGTCGCCCGAGGCCGTGGTCGCTCGGTGGTGCAGCGAGCCATCATTCATCGCCGTAAGTAGTCTTTTGTTTGTTTGTAATAAAAGTGATTTCTAATTGGGATTTTTCATCATTGACAACAGGTTAACACTCTTCTCCTTTTGGTCCGGTCTACAGCAGCAAGACTTGGGCCTGATCTCAACGGGAAAACCGTTTCTACTTTCCTCTGCTTTTTAGCAACAGCAAAAACCGAAGCATCGAAAAACGACCATCAGCGCACTTCTTTTCTTTTTGTAAACTCCTTTCCTCCCCCTCATCAAAGCGCGTTCTATCTGTCTTGTGTACTACTACTAATGAATAAACCCGGAGATGATCTTCGAGTGTTGGATCAGGACAAACAAAAGAGACCACTTCTGATTTGTGAGTTTCAGTGGCGGCAGCTGACGGCGTTCATTTTGTTTGATGATTTTATCCTTGGCCTGCTTCTCAACTATCACCACCACCACCTGCACCTGTCTTCTCTGATGGGGATGATATCATCTCAAAGATAATCAAAGATAATCAAAGAGCTTCTTTTCCACTTCTTAGTCAGTTTAGTAGGTTTTCTAAACCGCTTGCATTGATTTGCAATTTTCTCTTTCTCTTTTTGCACTTAAAAGTACTCGGTTCGGTGTTCTAGTGTTGGGTACGAGGGCGCTGCCGCCCGCCGGTCAACACGGACTGGTTGCGTGTCAGCGTCACGCCGTCAGCGAATGACCCACTAATCACAACAATGTTTCCTGCAGGCTGCAGCTGCGGCCGCTGCTCCAACACCACTAAAGAGAGAGAAGTACACGTTCGCTTACGCCGTCAGCCTTAGCGGCGAGTTTACACTCTCGGAGAGAGAAACAACAACCAACTTTTCGCCAAAGTCTAGACGTCCTAGAAGACCATTAAACCCCACCTTTTCCTCTTCTACAACCAGTAAGAACAGCAGCAGAAGGACCAAATGCATCAGCCGCCGCCGCCGATTCAGTCGCAGCCGCTGGCGAACCACCAGCTTCCGCCGTCTTATCAGCAGCCGCAGCAGTTTCAGCCGCAGCAGCAGCAGCAGCCGGCCATGAACTTTCAGCAACAGCGGCCCCAGCCATTTCAGCAGCCGCCGCCGCCGCCTCTTCAGCAGCAGCAGCAGCAGTTCCAGCAGCCCCATCAGTTTCAGCAGCCACCGCCTCAGCAGTTCCGGCAGCCGCCACCTCCGATGCCTCCGCCGACACACCTTCAACAACAACAACAACCTCCAACACAGCATTTTCAGCCTCCGCTGCCACCGCCTTCGCAGTTTCAGCCGCCGCCGCCGCCGCCACCGTCCCAGCAATATCAACAGCAATATCAGCCGCAGCAACCACCACAGCTGCATCATGCGCCTGGAGGCTACCCAGCCGCTCCGGCCCAGGCCGGCCCCGGCATGAACGAGCTCACCTCGAAGATGGCCAACATGAACGTGGTCAATCAGGGCTGGAATCAGATGTGGGGCGGGGGTAGTGGACCGGGCATGCACGACTCCGTCAACCTGATGGCGGAGAAGGAGATTCGCACCCGGTGGCTGGCGGAGGAGGCAAACAAGAGGGCGGCCAGGGAGGCGCAGCAGCTGGCTCAGGGAGGAGGAGTTCGAAATCGAGGAAGAGGAGGAGAGGACAGCGCCTCCTCCGATGTGATGCGCTGCACCCTCAAGAAGGTGCCCGACTGTGCTAGTCTCCTGCAGAAGAGCCGCCTCCCGCTGGGCCTCATTCTGCATCCCTTCAAGGAGGACCCGGTAAGTCTTTGCCTTTACCTTTAACTATTGAAGTTTTCTAAATCCCTTTCACTCTCTTTTCAGAACATTCCGCTGATCACCGAGTCGACCATTGTCCGCTGCCGTGCCTGCCGAACCTACATCAATCCCTACGTCCGCCTGCTGGACAGCAAGCGCTGGCAGTGCAACCTCTGCTCACGAGTTAATGAAGGTGAGTAGGGGGATATTTTGCTGATTTAGAACTTCTAACATCTTCTTTTTTCCATCAGTTCCCGACGAGTTCATCTACGACTTTCAGCGACAGCGCCACCTCGACATTCACACCCGACCGGAGCTGAACTACGACTCGATTGAGTACGTCGCCAGCGTCGAGTACATGGTCCGCCCGCCACAGCCGGCCACCTATCTGTTTGTACTGGAGGCGACGGCCAGCGCCGTTGCCTCCGGGTACATCCCGCGCTTTGCGCGAGCCATGGCCGAGTCGCTGGCGGACATTCCCGGTGACGCCCGGTCCATGCTCGGCTTTCTCGCCTTTGACCGCAAGTTGCACTTTTTCAATCTGAATGAGGACCGACCGGTGCACTATGTGATGCCTGATATTGAAGGTAAGAGGAGATCGGTTTTGGGGAGCTTCTCTTTAACTCCTTTTTGTACACAGACACCTTCATCCCCCACACTGACGCCGTCCTCGTCAACATCAAGAGCCGCCGGAAGGCGATTCAGCACTTTCTCACCCAGGTCCTGCCCACCTTTCCCTTTGACCCGACGAATGCGACGGGCGACTCGGGAATTGCCGACCAGGAGGCGGCCCTGGGCGCCGCCCTCCAGGTCGCCTTCAAGATCATCTCCCCCAGTGGAGGGCGGATCACCCTCGTGCAGACGTCCCTGCCGGCGGCCGGGCCCAAGGGCGACGGCTCCGTCCTCTCGAATCGCGAGGACCCGAACGCCCGTACGGCCAACTCTGCGGCCTCCACCGCCGCCCTGACGCCACTGCTCAACCCGGCGACTGATTTCTACAAGAAGCTGGCGCTCGAGTGCAGCGAACAGCAGGTGACGGTGGACCTGTTTTGCCTGGCGGCGGACCGGTACGCTGATCTGGCCACGGTGGGAACGGTGGCCAAGTTTAGCGGCGGCTCCATTGCCTACTATGGGGGCGGGGGTGGACCGAGCAGTCCGGCTGCGGTTGGCTCGATGTTGGCGCGCTTTGAGGCGGACATGCGACACTACCTGACGAGGGCCATTGGTAAGTGACGGGTATTTGTGGAGTTTTTTTTATTCTTAACACCTTTTTCCTCTTTCAGGCTTCGAGGCGGTGATGCGCCTTCGCTGCACGCGCGGCATCTCCATCCACACCTTTCACGGCAACTTCTTTGTGCGCAGCACCGACCTGATTGCCCTGCCGAACGTCTGCCCCGACGCCAGCTACGCCATTCAGATGACCATCAGCGAGGACCTGAAGGAGTTCAGTCAGGTAGCGCTGCAGGCCGCTCTCCTCTACACCGCCAGCAACGGCGAGCGGCGCATTCGCGTGCACACCATCGCCCTGCCCGTGGTGACGGTCATCGGGGAGGTGCTGGCCGGCGCCGACCAGGAGGCCATTGCCTGTCTGCTGGCGAAGATGGCCGTCGACCGGAGTATGCAGTCGAATGTGCAGGAGGCGAGGGAGGCGATGATCTTCAGCAATGTCGACATTATCAACACCTACCGTCTGGTCAATGGGGGCGGAGGTGGGGGAGGAGGAGGTGGTAATAATCCTTCCGGTTACAACAGCGGCGGCGGACTGGTCACCGGGCAGAACACGAAGCTGCTGCCGCTGTACACGCTGGCGCTGATGAAGCATGTAAGTGAAACCCCTTTTTAAAGTTTTTGTAGATCTTTAAACCTAGATTTGGGATTCTTTGAGAATTTTGAATGCTGATCTGAACTTTCTCCACTGTAGACCGCCTTCCGCCTGGGCATCAGCACGCGTGTCGACGAGCGCGTCTTTGCGATGATGCAGATGAAGTCGCTGCCCATCCGCGCCCTCCTCCTCTACATCTACCCGAACCTCTACCCGCTGCACCACTCCCTTCAGCAGCAGTCACCCGACCAGCCGCTGAGCCCGCTGCCCGTCCAGCTGACCTTTGCCAACATTGATCGCAACGGCATCTACCTGCTGGACACCTACGACCACCTCTATCTGTACATCTGCAAGTCAGTGTCGCCGCAGTTTCTGGTCGATGTCTTTGCCGTCACCCAGTGGTCGCAGATTCCCGACGAGGGCGAGCAGAATAGTACAACGGTGGGCGGAGGAGTGCCGCCTCATCTTCCTTCTTCGGGAACCTTTGCCGTGGCGGGAGGATATGGCCAGCAGCAGCAGTTTCCGCCTCGAAGTAATCACCTTCCTCAACCTCCTCCGCCGGTGATGAACGGCCACTACCAAAGACCTCAAGAGCAGCAGTACTCCACTGAACAGGAGGAGAGCCTGAACACGACTGAAGGAGGTGATCAGACGGTGACCAGCACCAGCAACGGCGGCGAGGAAGATGTTGATGAGGAGGAATATGAGGAGGAGGTGGAGGGTGAGGAGGTCAGCGAAGAGGTGGACCTCAATGCGAGCAGTGAATCGGATGGAAGTCCGGTGAAGAGGAAGGTGGTCGTGAAGAAGAAGAAGGGCACAGGAGGGGTGAAACGACAGCCGACGGTGACGCTGCCGCTGCTGGACAACCCTACCAGTCGACGCATTCACGCCTTTATCGGCTCGCTCATCGAGGAGCGACCCTTCAAACCCAACTTTCACATTCTCAGGTCAGTTTGGATTTGTTGTTTGTTTGTTTTGCCGATGTTTTGGACCTCTTTTCTAACCGCTTTGTTTATCTCTTTTTTGCAGAGAGGACAGCCGCCTGCGGTACGCCTTTCTCCAGTACATGTACGACGACCGCAACGAATCGGCTTTTAGTTACTACGAGTTTCTGCAGCACATTCAACAGACACTGGATAAGTAAGATTTGGGTGATGATTTGGGTGCTGCTGTTGATTGTTTGTTGTTGAAGATAATGGTTGTTCTTGTGGCGAAGGTGTTATAGAAGATTGCATATATATAAATATTTATTATTAAATTATTCTTACTTTTTCAACAACAAATCTGCGGATTCCAGAAGAAAGAATCAAGGATTCTTGATGAAAAATTCGGGTTTCTTTTTGTTCTGCTGGGACCAACCAGCTGGAGTTGAAATAGCGGTTTTTTGTTTTGATTTTTTGTTTGTCAACAGAATCCCAACATTTTTTTTTCCAAAATGAGATTTTTACTTCCTCCCCTTCTTTTTGGGTTTCTTTTCTGGTCACCACTTTGGTGACGATGACGTGACGGGACTTGATGCAGCAAAGAGGTAAGCGGGTCAGGGCAAAGGTCGATGTAGATGGCAAGGAAATTGAGACTCAATCGATTTTGACTGTCGTCTATTTTTAGCGAAATTTTCCACAACAGGACGCCAGATTTCTACTTGGTCTTCTTCTTTTTCATCTTTTTGTACAAGACCAGCCAAGACGATAATCAACATGCTCGTACACTACTGCCGCTGATGCTGGTGGTGGTGATTAGAAGGTTTTTCCAAGTGTACAACAGTGAGGAAGGAACTTTCCTCACTCACTCTTTCCAAGTCAGTCTGTTGTCTGCTGTTTTGGTCGCCGCGAGCTCTCTCATCGTCATTTGCTAATCTTTGTGCCAGCAGTAGCTGCGCTGATAAGCCTAGCATCAGAAGAAAGTGAGGAAGCTAGAGAGAGGCTGAAGAAAAAGGCCTTCGATTACCGAAAAAAAAGTCACCAAAACAACAACGACAATCTCTCGAGACTCTCGACTGAAATCAACGTCCGTCGTCGCGACACCAGATTGTCTTCTGTTTCAGTGTGTGAATGTATAAAAAGCATCACCACCATCCTAGCAACCAGCTGAAGCAAAAATCAAATATTTGCTGATCAATCAAAGCGCATAACTTTCTTTTGCACTCGTGGTATGTAATCGCCTTCATCATCATTATCATCAATGACCACCGCCCGAGAGAGCGAGAGGTAGGCTGCCTTCTATAGCTCACCACTGTTTTACTATTTTCCATTTCACAACAGGCACTGAAATCATTTGTGTACTTTTGTACAGTGTTGACAGCAGCGACTACATCATTCACCACACAACAGCAACAGAAGCCTCTCTGAATAACTCCCTCACCTCAGCTGTTTTTTCGGAGCTGTTTTTCAGAAGACTACCACCAATCAATCGTCCTTTACCTCGAAACTCGATCAGTAGTAGCAGCAGTTGAAAGGACAGAAGAAAGAAGAAGAAGATAGTGTTTGCAGACGGAGAACAGTGGAGGTCGGCAGTCTAACTGGCTGACTGACTTTGTCTCTCTCCCTCTCCGTCTCTTATCATCGACCGTCATCAGTCACCCGATGATTGTGTCACCATCACCAGCATCATCATCGCCGTCGTCTCCGTTGTTGATAAGCACACCAGTGCGTTTGTTTGCTTTTTGCTGATGCTGATGCAGCATCAATCCGACGTGATTCACACGATCATCATCTCCTCTTCTTCCCCTCCTCGTCTTTTGCGGTAAACAAACAAACAAACAAACAAACAAACCGGCTCCCTCGCACCTTGACCATTCAACAAGCACTTCCTTTCAAACTTCTCTGAGTCATCAGCTTATCATCATAACTTCGGACGCTTTCTTCCTGATCGATCGATCGAAGTGGAAAACCAGCAGAGTTTCACCTCTCTCGATTTCGATTTCGATTTGAGTAAACACTGGGCAGTCTACTTTGCATTTACATCACAAGTCTTCACTACCACCACTACTAAACCACCAGCAAATATACATTCCGCATCTTCTACTTCAACAAACTCTGTCACTTTCCAATTACGAATTTTCACTTCACAATATCATTATCATCACCTAGCCACCATGTCCAACCTTGTCACCTCGACGCTGGCCAAGCTGCGCAGCCCCTCCTTTGGCTCCAGCCTGCAGACCTCAGACAGCGGCCGGGCCTGGTCAACTCTAGTAGGCGCCATCCTCCTCCACGGCGTCATCGGCGCCAATCAGCTGGGCAACATTGTGACGTACATGACCGCCTACCTGCGGCTGAACGTCTCCCCGGAGATCACCTACTCCAAGGACATGTGGTTCACCTCGGTCACCGTGCTCGCCTTCACCCTCTTCACCATCATCGGCGGGTACATGCAGCGAAAGTTGGCCCTCAAGTGGGTCCTTTTTATCGGCGTGGTGGCCATTTCGGTGGCCAACTACGCGACCGCCGCCGCGCTGGACCACAGCTTTATGGCGGTGGTGTGGACGATTGGCTTCCTCCAGTCGGCCGGCTCGGGGATGATCTACTCGAACGTCATTGTCATTAGCATCAAGTGGTTCCCCAAGAGGCGAGGGGTGATCAGCGGGCTGATCATTGCCCTCGACTCGGTGGCCACCATGGCGACGATGATCGTCCAGACGGAGTACGTCAACCCGGACAATGTGCAGGCGGTTGATGAGTAAGTGTTATACTGGGAAGATTTTTGTGACTTTTAATGTTGTTTCTATTTTGCAGCTACATCATCGACACTGTGGTCCTCAACCGCGTTCCTGTCTACTTTCACTACGCCAGCCTCCTTTTTATGGTCGTGGGCACGGTGGGCGTTCTGCTCACCTTTATGCCGCCCCCGGGGGCGGTGGTGCCCAGTCAGGCAGCTGCTCCGGAGACGACCATTGCCTCCTCCTCTTCCTCGGCAAATTATGGCTCATTTGAGCAGTCGGACGATCGCCAGCGGCTGATCAACAACAGCTCCGGCGGAAGCAGCAGCGATTTTGTGGATGGCTCCGGAGAGGAGGACAAGCTGAACGTCGAGGGCGTCTACAAGGCCGCCGGCCACCTGAAGGAGGTCTTTGAGAGTGACATTCTAGGCGTGTTGAAGGATGAGCTGGATCGGGATGAGGAGGAGGACGATATTTTGCAGTCAGGAAGCAGTGCTTCGGGGGCTTCAAGAGGAGATCACCAGGAGATGCAGAGGACTTCTTCGGTGGATGGGGGTGCTGGTGAAGCAGCTGCTGCTGCCGCCGCTGAGCCTCCAAAAAAGAGCTACTACGGCGTGCGAAAGGCGCTCAAAACCCGCATGGCCCTCATCCTCTTCATTACCTTTGGCCTGAGCACTGAATCCAGTTACTTTATCTCCATCATGGCGAAGCCCTATGGACAGTTCATCAAGGACGACAAGTTCCTGGCGGCGATCATCTCAGTCTCAAACTTTGCCAACTGCATTGGCGGGTTGATCTGTGGCCGCATTATGGATCGAATTAAGTTTAAGGTTGGTGAAATGCTTTTTGAGAGTTTTTGGAGATGTTAACTTTTTTTACCTTTTTTCAGCACACCATGCTAATCGTTAACTGCATCGTCGCCGCCTCCTACTTTAGCCTCATCTTCTGTCAGTACTGGCAGTCCAAGACACTTTACGCCATTTGGATCATCCTCATTAACTTCACCTCCATTGGCTTCTTTACCTCCCATCTACCTGAGGTGATCAACAAGTTTGGCGACAAGTACGCGTCCATCATCTACGGCTTTCTGCACTTGTAAGTTTTTGTGATTTGTTTGGTTTTAATGTTTTATGAATGTTTTGGTTTTGTTTTTTAGGGGCCCAGTCATCTCAGCGCTCATCTTTTCGCAGTTTCTCGAAGGGCTCATTCAGACCTTTTCGACGGTGCCGGTGCTGGCGATGGGGCAGATTCACTACGGCTACTACTACTCATTTCTGGTCATTGGCGGGCTAAACTTTTTCAGTAAATTGCGATTTAGGGGAGGGTTTTTGAGAAGGGGTTTTAAAACCATTTTCTTTTATTTAGGCATGATCGTCCTGATGATCTTTTACCGCACGAGAACGGTCATCTAGTGTTTTGCTCATTGTGATGATGATGATGCGATTGATGCATGAACTCTCCAAATGATCTCAAGACCTAGGGATCGTCCCTGCTTCTCTGATCACTTCTCTGTCTCTGGTCCTCTTCACTCTAACAAACAAATAACCACACGGACACGACCTTTGCCGACTTTGTCAACAAAAGACGCAGACGCAGCTGCTGAAATGAACTCGCCTCGTCTCGTCTTGCACACCATTTCGAATCCAGTCTTCCTCTCTTTCCTTTCCTCCCTTTCCTCCCTTTCTTAGTCAGTCTGTTTTTGCCCCCTTTTATATTTATTTATCTTTCTCCTGTTTTCACATTGTCAATCACTCAATCAATGCTTCCACCACCACCACCTGTGAACTCTCAAACTCAAATAAAGCGCATAAAAGCATGAATAGTGAACAGAAGTGAACATCGAAATTATCGGTCACAATAGCCGCGTTCACCGGAGTAGTTACGGCGGTAGGCGGACATTTCATCGCACGATCCTTTTCATTTTTTCAACTTTAACTTTACTTTAAAGTAGTTTAGCAGGGGTCTGGGTGGTTTAACGCCCCTCTCCCCTCTGGAAGGGTGCAGGGGGCCTAGAGCCCCTGCTAGATGGCATGCCATGAAAAGGCTTGCAATGAAAAAGGCTGTGCAATGAAATGGCTCGCGATGAAAAGGTCGTACGACGAAATGGCCTATAATCGTATTTACAAACCACTTCCTCCCTCACCGCTCGCTCAGCTCGGTCGCTGCTTTCGCTTTTGCTTCTGCTGCTGCCGTTGCTGCAACAGTTGGCCTTTCTCCCGCTCCCTCATTCATTGCGTCTTCTTCGTTACCCTCTCATTCATAGTGCATCACTCAGCATCCAGCCAAGCAGTAGTGTTTGCACCTCTAGTGATTATTTACCAATATTTTGCGGTATACTGTGGTGGTGGTGCTCACTGGTCATCCCAGACGTTGATAACAAAAATTAAAAAAGCGGCCCATAGGCCGCTAGCGACGTGGCTTTGAGAGTTCGAAGTTACGTCGTTAGTTTGTGTATAAGCAGCTACTTTTTGCCATCAAAATCCGTCTGGACTACGTATGCTTGTCTTCACTCTCACTCTACGCTTCCTAAACAATTTTGTAACTTCCTCTAGACTTCTGGACAACCATGGAGGACGGCGGGAGGACTGGCGGCAAGGCTGATCCACGAGGTGACGACGACAATCCACTCGCTGGTGCTGGCAGCCCCAGCAGCAAAAGAGCTAAAATGGATTCCAACATGGTTGCTGCTGCTACGGACAAACTGCCTGCACTTGACAGCATCCTGAGCAACACAAAGCAGCAGATGATTGAGATGGTGCAGGGGCAGACCGCCCTGCTCACTGCTCGAGTTGAGCAGATGTTCGCCGACCTGTCCGCCTCACTTCCGCGTCTTTTCCTTCCGCCTCCGACGCCATCGCCTCCCCCGTCGCCTCCGCGTCCCCTGCCCTCTCCTGTTCACTGTCGCACCTGTACGCTGCCGTTGAGCCTGTGCCGACGCCACGCCAGACACTGCCAAATTGAAAAGGGGAAAAAGAAGGGGAAGGGAAAGAAGAGTGGGGAGAGCTCTCTGAGGGGAAGTTGTCCTATTCTCTGCTGTGAGGAACGAAAACAAGAGCAAAGTGCTCGAAAGAAGGAGGAGGCCCGGAAAAGTGCACAGAAAGGGTCTGAAAAATAACGCAAAAAACCCCTTTCTGAGCTCATTCCCAGCCCAGCAACAGAGAGGGGTCTCAGATTTCCCGGCTCTAATTACTCTACTGTTGTTACTAGCACCAATATGCAATTTCTCATTTGTGTTTTCTATGTAATTGTTTGAGAACATTCTTGTAAGCCTTTAAATTCTTGCTTCCATTATTTATCTTGCTTTTTTGTTATCTCTTCTGAGTTTCCAATATCAGTTCTTTAAATAAAGCGTTTTTGTAAGTTTTGACGATTTTCAAAAAAAAATTTTGATTGGCTTCTATTTCCACAGAGGGGAAGCTAGGCGAGGAAATAGCACCCCGCCGCATGTGAGATTCGGCCATTTGTCCACGTTCGAGCGCCTGTCCTCGGCTTTTGTGTCAACACTTTTTGTTTGTTCTGCTGTTTTCAGTGGTGAAAAGTGAAAGTGACCCGAAGCTAATCCTTACCTCATCTTCTTTGAATCATCAATAGTCAACACATTCTAAAGACTACCACCATGGCCGACGATGGATTGGAGCTCGCCACCGGCGCCGTCGATCAGGAGTTTGACGAAGACGGTGAGTGTTTTGAAGTGTGTTTTGAAGTTTGGTTTTCAATTTTCTTCAATCTTCCATCTTCTTTTAGAAACGGTCGTCAAGATCAAGGAGAAGGCCACCAAGCGAAAGGGCCGCGGTTTTGAAACCGAAGGTAGCACTCGCGGTGAGATTGGCGCCTACGAAAGTGTCGCCTCGGACGGCGACGCCGAGCCCGGGCCGCAGAAGTGTATGTGTGCTCTTTTGTTTGGATTCTTTTTCTTTTGGAACTAATATATTTTCAACATTTGACAGCTGTCGAAGGGTGGATTCTCTTCATCAGCGGCGTCCACGAGGAGGCGGACGAGGAGGACGTGTACAACATGTTCGCCGAGTACGGACAGATCAAAAACATCAACATCAACCTGGACCGGCGAACCGGCTTCTACAAGGTACGAAAAAGAAGGGTGATTTCTTGCTTGATTCTAACTTTGATTGTAAACTGTATTCAGGGATACTGTCTGGTAGAGTTTGAGACGTACAAGGCGGCTGCTGAGGCTTTGGAGGCGCTCAACGGCGCCGATTTAGTCGGTCAGACGATCTCCGTCAGCTGGTGCTTCGTCAAGGGACCGCATGGAAAGTAAGTTGATGATCTTTTTTCTTTTTCTCTGATGATCAACTTACCTTGTTTCTACTTACAGGAAAGGCGGCCGAAGCGCTATAATGCGCTAAAGGGTAACATAAACATCTTTTGCCCATTTTCGTCTCTTGTCATCACAAAAAAAAAGAAATCCGCATCATACACACCACCCGCCCACATTTTGCTCGACACATTTCCCCCTTATTTTCCCACATCCTCTTTTTTCGCTCCAAAAGTTTTGCTAGTTTACCCTCCATCTCTTTCCAACTGATGTATTCCAGTCAAAACTTATCCTCATCATCATCATCGTTTGATGTAATCTTTAGGCTAAACACAATAAAAGAAAGTGATCATCGCCAAAGGAAAAAACTCGTGAATGTCTGGTGACGCCAGCAGTGGGCGCCACACTGTGATTTTACTCATCATATTTTTGTATTTTTTGTTGTCAGCCGGGTTCTTCTTTCTTTTTCTTCTTTTTGTTTGTTGTGGTGGTATCCAACAGAAAAGGAGGAGCCATGGAAGCCGTTGTCAACGACATCTTTTTGACCTAGTAATCTTCGAACCAGGTGGATCGAGGATGAGAGTGAGAGAGAGGAGAACTTTTTTGGTCAAATGAATGAATGCTAGAAATGATTAGAAATCAGTAAATCATCACCATCATCATCAGTTATCAATAGCATCAGTAGTTTTATCACCATCGAGCTGTGTTAAGTTTTAACGTTGTTATCATCTTTCTCCTCCTTCCTCCTCCCAATCCTCTTAGCATCACTTTGATCTTATCATCTCATCTCGTCCTTATCGTGCTTCAACACATTGCCACCAGTGCTACCACTACTACTGCTTTTTGCTTCAACTTCTTATCACCAGTTACCATCATCCCGTCACCCTCGTCACCTCCGTCACCACCACCACTACCATGTTGTTATCAGCATGTGTAGCAGCAGAGGCTGAGGAAGCCTGGTGGTGGTGAAATGAAAGTTGCTGTTGTGGATTTTCTGCTGCTGCTGCTGCCGAGACGATCAAAGCAACTACTCTTGTTGCAAAGCTTGAAAAACAGTGCTGGTTTTCAAAAGGTTTTGGTTCTACTGAAGCAGAAGTCGTCCTATTCTATCTTCTCGATTACCACGCATTCTTCGCCACCCGAATCGAATCACTTCATCGCTCTTCAGTCTTCATCCTCGATTCACACCTCACCACCACCGACACCCACCAAAGCGATCATGGATCTCAAGCAAGAGCAGAAGATTAAGGATGATGATCCTTCAAATCCAAATCCAAAGACAACTTTGACCACTTATCCTCCTGGAACGGAAGCTCTTTCCATTCAGGTGGCCGGCCACGTGTACACCGGCACCGATACAGGCATGCTCCGGCACACCGCTTCCGGCGACATTCTCAAGCTGGTGAAGGAGGAGCGCTTCCGTCGAGAGTGGCTCTTCTATAAGGAGGTCTTTGATGACTCAGCCGAGGATTCTACTAAAGAAGATCTTGCAAAGACGATGCTCCGTCCGCTGCTTCCCACGTACAAGGGCGTCCTCGAGCTGGGCCCGGCGCCGGGCGACCTGCCCTTTATGCGCCTCGCCGACGTCGCCTTCTACGGCTCCCACCCGACGGTGATGGACATCAAGATCGGAAAGCGGACCTACGGGCCGGATGCCACGGAGAAGAAGAAGGACGACGAGCGGAAGAAGTACCGCTTTCAGGAGGAGCTGGGCTTTCGAGTTCTAGGAATGATGGTAAGTTTGTGTTTCTAAAAAGAGCTTAAATCTTCTGAATTCCTAAATCGTTTGTTTACCTTTCTTTTATTCCCGCAGATCTACAAGCCAGGAACTTCAAACTCTTCAACCTCTTCTTCCTCTTCTCCACAAAACTACATCCGCCACGACAAGTCCTACGGAAAGCAGTTTGCCCCACCGTCCTGTCTTCCGCTGCCCGGCTTTCGAGACATCGTCGAAGCCGTCTCCACCGACTTTTGCGCCGACGACCTCGACCTTCTGCGGCGCTTCCGCTCCGCCCTGGAGCCAGTGGCCGTCTGGTTCCGCCGCTACAATCGCCACCGCTGGTGCTTTGCCAGCAGTTCGCTGCTCTTTGCGTATACCGGTGTTGGTAGTGGTGGTGATACAAGTGCTTCCAAACCTCCTGAAATCAACATCAAGATGATCGACTTTGCGCACGTCTCCGACAACAGCGACCCAGGCCGGCCGGAGCTGGATGAGAACTACCTTCACGGGCTTCAGCAGCTGATCACCACCTTTGATCGGGCGATTGAGATTCAGGAGAAGAAGAAGCTGCAAAAATGATAGATATTGAAGCCAAGTAAGACCGCTGTTTTTAAGTTAAATTCTGATGATGATTTTAAGAATTTGATGATGATTAAGATGTGATGAAAATGATGATGATGATAAATCAAACAAAAAACTGATGAAGTTTTTGTATGTTTATTTATTTATTTTCTTAAGGGGGGACTGCGCGCACTTAAAAAATTTTTTCGAATTTTTAGTTTCCTTTA
>JAALOO010000882.1_pt1 | contig 24110 bp, 21 predicted proteins | sample 7257641 | NCBI WGS metagenome assembly JAALOO01 (sample SAMN14085613, study PRJNA598686) | mite metagenome | biome: ENVO:01001000; feature: ENVO:01001002; material: ENVO:01001226; isolation source: single female mite from University of Michigan culture on fish food culture... ...
GAGGGAACGGGAGAGTTATTATGCAAACACAACAGTCAATGATAGTAATGCGACAATAATAGTAAACGATTGATTGATTCGATCGGAAATTATGTGAAGATACTAAAATTATTATCATTATTAATAGTAAGTGGTAGGAGAATATTGATGGAAGTGATCATAATTGAGAAAAGTTAAAAAAATGACTAATGCGTTTTGACTGTGAAATAATTAGTAATCAGCAGCAAAAACAGCTGAGAAATCAAATTGATTGAGACTAAGAAACAAATAAAACTAAACAGTCAGACTTCGTGCATAACAACAGCAATTATTAATTGGTAAAAAGTGTCAACAGTATTGTGCTATCAAAAACTCACCTTGTGGTGAGCGAGAAAATGTATAATTTATTTCAATTGTATGTGAAAAGCGACGTTCAAATATAATTAATGAACGTTTCATTTTGCTGCGATGCGAAGCGAATGACACTGCTTCTGCAGTGGACAACTCACACACAAAAAGAGAGAATAAACGAGAACAATATTAATGTTGCCATTAATTAATAGTGAATTTAGAGAACGAGTGATAGAAAGGCACTGCCAGTGGATTCATATTTGCTGGTCTGCTTGACAGACGCAGTAATTGAACTTCAGTAGCTTTAACTTTAGCTTAGCCAGAAAGTTTAACCGCTGATCCCCTAAGCAGCATTGATGATCATCGTATCATCTTTTCTCCTTTCTCCAAATAATTAATTAGTGATGAATGTTCTAATGAACAAGTTGTGACTAGCTGCAAAAATCGCTGTGGAACTAGCTTTGCGAACAATTCCGCTCATCGCTATTGTCTTTGCCCTTACAAATAACCCCTCACACACAGAGTCGTTCGTCCAGGTCTCCGGACATCTTGATAGTAGTAGAAAGTGGTAGTAGTAGTCGGCGGTAGCAGTAGTAACTCATTGTGTTTGTGCACTGACTCGGTCAAATAGAAACATCAAACAACGGAGGAGGAGAAGGAGAAGAAGGGGCAAAATGGTGCAGATAAAGACTGCTGTTACTGAACTGTCTCGTTTTGTGTGTGCTTGCCAATTGGGCAAACAGCGAGCGGCTAAATGAGCCTAAACTGGTGGCAATGATGATGAAACAACGGGTGAAATTGAATGGCAGCGATGAAGCGGGAGAAGGAGAAAGGAGATGTGCAGCCCGTTGAACCCCGTTCTTCCTCCTCCCTTCATTTGCCATTGTCTTTTGGTGTGTCATTAATAATCTCGCCATTACCACTACCAAGAAGACTACCAGCACACACAAACACAAAGACTATGAACTAGGGCTAAAAGTTGAATAGAAACGCAATAAAAGAAGCAGAAAAAACTTTGCCATTGCAGTGTATAGACACAGTGAATTTTTAATCATCCCATTTTATTTGTCAACCCATTACCAGAAACAGCTTAGGTGCAGAGTACTGAAACGACTTTTGTCAAATTAAAAATCTAGCTGACGATCCTAGTGCTGCTCTCTTATGCTACTGAAATAAAGCGAAACAAAAATTCTATAAAAATTATATTCGAAAAAAATTGGCTGTATAACACCCCAAACACCAACTGCCAATTTCCTTACAACTTTGCTTTGCAGTGAACTTGCCACCTTCAAAGTCAGATCAAGGAGAAGAAAATGTCTTCCGTGCCTAAAATATCTTTAGACGACATTTTGCTCAAGGCAAAAAGCAAAGATTTCACTGACGACTCGACCAAGTACGACTGGCCACGATACGTCATTGACTATGATCTGCACGTGCACTGCCTCGACAGTGAGAAAGACGACGACCAGGGAAAGAAGCAGCACTACCACCAGGCCCACTGCTTTCCCCTGTACACACTGAGTCCCTTCTTCGTGAAGGCCATCTCCTTTGCCAACCAAAACTGCTGCCCCTTTCGAGACATCAAAGTGTGAGTCAGCAGAAGAAATGAAGTGAAGTGAACAACAATTCCTTTCTAACTATTTCATCCCTTTTTATTTCAGACTAAAACTCCCCTTTCGCTGCTCCCTCGTCCAGGAGCTGATCCACTTCGCTTACGACGGCATACTGCCTGAACTGAGCGATAAAGGAGTACTCAATGACCAGACGCTGCAGGAGATGCTGGTGATGGCCGACTATACGCTGTCCGATCGACTCACCAGCCACATACTCGAATCCAAAGCGATTGCGGATGAGCTTGAGAAGGCGGAGGCAGAGATGGACTTGAAATTCCCCATCTGTCACCTGAAAAAGATCCACAAGAGCAAGGAAAGGAAGAGCAGTGGAAAGGAGAAGAGCAAAAGCAAAAGTAAGGAAAATAGCAAAGGCAAAAGCAAGGCCAAGGTCAGCCTTGGCCACGCCAGGGTCAGCAAGTAGAGCCCAGCAAACTGGCATCAAACATTTGCACAGCTTTTTTTTATTGCACATTTTTGCATTCTGAAGTTTTGCGGCAACATTATTAATAAACGCCGCCTTACTGGTGTAAACACTTGCTAAAAGAAGAAGTTGTGCGTAAAATGTTGTAAACGAAAAGAAGATGAAGCTCTAAGGTACGCAGGCATCGTTGTTTGGAAGACATAAGTTGATTTCATTGGAAAGTTGAGAATGGGTTATGCGGGTAGAACAAGTTTAGAGGCTAGTTTGTGGGCTGTTAAACAGTAGAACTAGTTTTGGATTACCTGATTTAAAGCACTACCTCCTCAGCGGCAATCTCCACATTGGGCTGGAGAATGTCCGCCCGACCTTGAATCGTCTTCAGCTCAATGTTCGCCCAGCTCTTGATGCCCCCAGGTCTATTGATGGCAAAGGCGTAGGTGCGCTTGATGACCGCCTGCAGGCTGGCCACCACATTCTCCAGCGTCCGCTTCAGGTCAAAGTTGGTCTTGGTGAGCCAGGCGAGGAAGAGGGCGGCAAAGAGGTCGCCGGTGCCGATGAAGGTTGCATCGAAACGGGGAATGGCAATTTGGAAGCGTTGTGGCACTACTGCTGCTGCTGCTGTGTCAGCACTGCTTGAGCCACGACCAACCGTTGAGCTGGCAATGGCCACTAGATTGTTGCTTGAGCCGCCGGCGGCACCGCCGAAACTGAGCTCAGTACTAGAGATGACCACCGTTTTGATGCCCTTGGCGTGCAGAACGTCAATGGCCGTTATAGCCGACTTAATATCGGTAATCTTGGTCCCCGTCAGCAGCTCTGCTTCGAATTGGTTGGGCGTCACGACGTCGGCGAGCGGCACAATGCGGTCGCGGTAGATGGGCACCAGCTCCTCGGGTACGTACAGTTTACCCTCGTCGCCGAGAACAGGGTCACACACTGTGTGGAAGAATAAGTCTCATTTTCAAACAGTAAACAAAAAACTCACAGTAGATTGCATTCGGACTGATGGTCTTGATTTCGCTGATGACCGAGTGGACGGCTTCGAGAAAGCTCGAAGACCTCGCGTAGCCGGTGAGAATGTGCGTGTAGTTTCGGTGGAGGTCGTTCTTCTTCAGGCCACTAAAAAGCTCCAGCAGCTCCGACTCGTGCAGCACCTGGCCGGTCCAGGTGCCGTAGCCGGTGTGGTTGCTGAACTGCACCGAGTTGATAAAGTCCACCTCGAAGCCTAGAGTCTGATAAAATATGGTAGACAAAATATGAAAGCCCTTGTTGTTAAATGTTTCAGAGTCTGCTTACTTGAAGAGGGAAAACCGCTGACTTATTACCACAAATTCCCGAGACGACGTGCGATTGAATAGAGAGCACTCGACTCTCCTGCACAATTTGGTTTTCTCGATCACCGTTTTCGGGAATCATTCTTCTGTTTGTGCCAACAGTCACAACTGTATCAATGGGTATAAAAAGAAAAAAGTGTTAGTGATACTTTGTATAAAAAGAAGTGGGCAGCTCAGCAGCAGCTCAGACGTGCTCACCTTGAAAAGTGTAGATTTGATGTTGATTAGATTGTGGTAGTAAGCGGTTGTCAGGATAGTCAGGCACAGTCAGCGTCTGGTGGTGAACCTTTGTATCCTCTTGCACATTTACACTGCACTGCAGTTCAGTACTACTCGACCTAATAATGAAGAAGATAGATTTAGTACTTCTAAGTAAAGCAAGTGGATTTTTAGCAAAAGTACATTTTCATTTGACAAAAAAAACTAGCAGACTTAACGGCGCCACAATAATTGGCGTGAGAAAGGTGGCAGACCGCGGAGCGCCCACTTACCAATGCAAATGAGAAAGAGTGTCGGGCAAAGCTTTTAGAACTTCTTCTTCTTCAATAGCTGCTGATGATGATGATCATGTCCTCGGCGGAATTTGGCACGACTGGAAAACAGCAATATCTTTAGCTGCTCAGCACAATGTTCAGAAGACTCTCTTCAGGACGACATTCTTCAGCTCAGTTGAGGCCAGCCATCGCCAAAAAGGAGCTCGTACACGAATCGATTAGCCAGCCATCGATATGATAATATCGCAAACAACAAACAAATAGATTACTGGATGATCGTACAACCTGTAATTAGAGGAAAGAGGGCTTTGGCGCCAGGAGCAGCAGCAGCAACCAGCCCAGCAACAAAGTCAGCTGAAGCTGAAAAGCTGATGTTTACATTTTTTTCACTCTCAGTCACCAGCTAGTTCCATCTGGTGATTCGATCCGAAGAAGAAGAAGACACCACCAAAAAACGGACACTAGAGAGATTTCGCCAATCGATGGCACCATTTCATTAGTTGAATTGAATTACCGTGAAAATGGTACCTGAAAGCAAACAAACCAATTGGCGGTAATTAGTGATAAGTGAATAAGAAGAATAACAATTTGCTCTTTTAATTTGCTAAGTGCGAGTTAGCTTCTCAGTTATTTGAGAAGCTAACCAGCCAAGTCGCAGTTGAGAGGAAAGTGGGCTGAAGAAAAACAGATATTTGCTGGAAAGAACCAGAAGATCTTTTGCCTGAAAAAAAGGAGGATCATGGGCAGCTATCCGACGCCCGTAGAGACGCCCGAGCTGATGTCCAAGCATTCAAATTCCCATCTGGATCACATGAACATCTCGACGATTGAGTTGATACCTTCAGAGGATGCCCCATCAAAGCCGAGCGGAGAAAATGGAAACCAGGAGGAAGCTTCTTTCTTCAGTCAACTGGGCGATCTGGTGTGCTTCAATCGGACAGTGCAGCTGGAGCGTCCTTTTCCTGTCTCCCTTCAGCTGCTGGTCAACTACTTTCGGTGAGAAGACAAGGAAAAGGGTGTTTAAACTGTTAATGACTTTTCTCTTGCCCAAATTAGCGTGCTAACTGGCTCTTTTTCCGGCTGCCTCTTCGTAGAAAGTCCCGCATCATCGGTTGCATTGGTGGAAACGCCCTCGATCAGCGGAAGAAAGCCGGTGGCCGCCTTTCGCCAGTCCCACCATGAAATTGACGAAAAGGCCGTTTTCTCGCTGAATGACTGGCAGTGGTCAATGATGGCAAAACGACTGCTGCTGATCCTGCTGAACTTATGCACCATTGCCTACTTCTCCATTCCTCTTGTCAGCTCCATTTTGGAGGCGACCAGGGGTGACTCGGGAGGAAATAGCACCAGCAATGGAAGCACTTCTGCTGACCAACAGCAGCAGCTTGAAGGCAGTAAACAACAGAGCAATGTAATGGAGTTCATTGAGATGATGGAGAAAAACGGAGGTGGTGGTGGTGGTGGTGCAAACGACACCGGTGACCCAAATGGTCCACCCTCCATCAACCTGGGCATCATTAGCATGATCGTCGTCGAGGTGGCCATGGGTCACCAGAAGCCGGAGGATCTGACGGAGTTGAAGCCCATTCTGCGGTCTGTAAAAATTCTTTTTTTGCTTTTGACTGACTACTTTTCCACTTTTAGGATGATCATGCAGTGGCTAGTGTACGTGTACATGCTTAACGGCCTAGCCTCCGCCGTCTACAACCTCCTCCTCGGCGGCTCCTTCCTCCGCCACCTGCTGCGCATTCGGGAGTTCTCTCTGATCGATCGCAGCCGCCGTTTGGCTGCCCTCCTCATCGGCGCCGACCTCGCCGTCGTCCTGGCCATCAAGGCGGGCGTCATCTGGGCGTACCAGTGGAATGACATCCAGGTGATACTCTTCTCCGGGGTGGATGAAAAGGCCGAGGCAGCTGCGGGAGCAGCTCCTGATCCGATGCAGCAGTTTCTCCGCCAGGTGATCATCACCCGCTTCTCCATCGAGACGGCCCTTTCCATCTTTCAGACGCTCTTTCTGACGCTGAACACGCTGCTCTTTGTCTACTCGATGACGATGTTCCGCTGGGCGGTGGAACAGCTACAGGAGGACGTCAAGAGAGGTGAGTGACTTTTTAACTAGTATCTAAATTTTTTAAATTCTTTCAATTTAGCAAACGAGCTGGACGAGCTGCAGCTGTCACTGCTGAAGACGCGCCTCTTCCGCCTGAATGAGGCTTTCAAGCGGACGGTGCGCTACTTCTCCGTACCGGTCACCCTGGACCTGCTCGCCTGCACATACATGCTCATCGGCAGCAGCTGCTTCCTCATCATCAATCAGAACCGGGACAACATCAGCCCCTACGCCATTGGCTTCATCGCCAAGATTGGCCTCCTGGCGTTGGTTCGCCTGGTGGTGGTGGCCAGTGCCGGCAACTTCTCCACCAACGCCTGCAACACGCTCATTCGACTGGTGTACGAGGCCAAGTCGGAGTGGACACTTCAAGGTGAGAGTTTTTGTGTTTGGTGATGGGCTGTATTTTTTGTTTGTTTTTCAGAATGGCTGTGCTACCTGGAGATCAAGCGAGCACCGGCGGAGTTTATCGTCTCAATGTTTTCCGTCTACACGGTGCAACAGTCGTCGATTCTGGTGGTAAGTGCTGTTTAGGATGTTTTGGAGTATTACAGAAAGTAAAACATTTTTGTTGCTTTAGGTTCTTGGATTTTCATTAAAGTAAGACATGGATGATTAGTGCTTTATGTATTTTACTAACGTTTTTTAAACTTTTTTTAAAGTTACATTGTGGTAAGTGTTGTTAAAGTGTTTGAATTTTTGTCTACTGATGACAATCTGTTTTAGGTCCTTCTGCAAACTGAATCATACGGATCAGCGCAGGGGAACAGTACAGCAAACATTACAGACAAGAACATGACAGGATGAAAAAATGCTCTAATTCAGAGAAACTAGAAATTTGTAGCAGGACAGAAGTTTTAGCTTGTTAGAACTAAAAAATTCTAAAACAGCTTCCACCAACAATGAACCGTTTGGTAGATGTACGAGGCAGAGATTAGCGTTTCTAAAAGCTGTTCTTGTTTTTGTGCTTTTTGTTTTCGAAATACACACACTTCCCAACTTTACTCTGCAATTCATCAAGCAAACTCATCTTCTTCTGTTTACCTTTCATGCCCGGCAACGAGGAAGACCCCACCAACGTCAAGCCGACGGCGCTCAAAGGAAACGATGAGAGACCGTCTAAGGAGCGACTGACGATGAAGCGAGCAGGCGGTGGAGGCGGTGGCGGCGTCGGAAGTGCCAGCAAGCTCAAAGTGAATGGTCGAGAGAACACCGTCACCAAGTCGCCGCCCCTCTCTCCAATGCCCGCCACCGTTCAACCGGCCCCTCTGCTGAAGCTGAACGAGTACGCGAAGAACTGCTCTCAGGCGGACTCCTCCGACTCGAACTGTGACTTTGTCAAAAAGGTGGAGTACACATCGGAGAACGTCAGCTCGGTGAGCACCACGGTAGACCAGAGCAAGTCGCCGCACAACAAGCAGTCGGCGAGGCAGTCGGGCACGGCTGTCATCAAGAGATCAGGACCCACGGTGGTCAGGGGAGGAGGTGGTGGTGGTCCTGGTGCTGGCTCCAAGGGCCGTCTGGAGAGAGGGGAGCGAGGACAGGGCGAGGAGGAGAAGGACAAGGACAAGGAGAAGAGGGAGAAGAAGCGGGAAGACTCGAAGGAGAGCAAGGACACCAAGAGCAAGGAGAAGCCCACCAAGAGAGACAAGAGAGACAAGGAGAAGGATAAAGAAGCTGCTAGTGGACTGAAGAAGAACGAACGGGAGACCACCTCGAAGGGCCGCAGCAAGGAGCGCGGCAGCAGACACGGCAACAAGGAGCACAAGCGAGCCAGCAAGACGGACAAGGGCAAGAAAAAGAAGGGAAAGTGATGGGAAAGTCCTGCTCCCACCACCACACGCCCCTCGCCCACTTTGACTATTCGGTGAATGTAATGTGCTGTTTACGCTGTTTCATTTCTACTACAATACAACTGTTGAGGATGACTCCACACTCCTCCTCCTTCACAACACAACAACCAGATGAGCACTCGTCAGTAGTTTTAGGTAGGTTTATTATTGTCTCAAAGCCCTATCTCTCTTTGTTAATCTACTTTGGCTGCTGCTTCTTTGACTTTGTTTTCTTTGAGGTTTTTGATTGCGTCGATAGCTGTCGCATCTTCTTTTTCTTCTTTGACTTAGACTCTGACTTTGTAGTTCGAGTGGTCGGCTGAGGCTTTTTGCTCAGATTTCGATCAACGATCTGAGAAGGTGCTGGCTTCTTTACCACCAGCTCTGGGTTTTTCTTTTTTGTTTTTTGCTTCTCTTGTTGCTTCTTAGTTTGCTGTTTCTCCTGTTTCTTGCTTGTTTGCTGTTTGATTGGGTGACTTTCCTTTTTAGGATGGTTGTGATGGTCCTGATGAAGAATTTTTCCAGTCGATCGGCGTTTCTTTGAGGCCTTCTTTGCCATCGCAGTCGACACTTTTGAGGTTGTCGTCATTTTTACAGCTGCCATCGTCTTCTTTGCCACAGCCGTCGTCGTCGTTGTCTTCTTCGTTGGCTTCTTTTTGCTTTGCTTTTTGTCTTTCTTGCTCGGTTTTTGGTCCTTCTTGCTCGGTTTCTGATCCTTTTTGCTCTGTTTTTTGTCCTTTTTGCTTTGTTGCTTCTTCAGCTTCCCAGCCTTGGCACTGGTGGAGTGATGTGGCACCATAACTGCGGGCTTCTCTTCACGCCAGGCACTCTGATGAGGGTTCTCATCGGGCTCAAAGATCGACGACAGACCAACGTAGGGTTCTTTGTCAGCAGAAGATGTCTCAGCGCCTTGATCAAAGAATGCTCCAGTAGCACCACCATCAGAAGTAGCACTGCCAACTTGGTTCACTTCATTTTGAGATGGACCAAGTCCTCTTCTTCTTCGGGCGCCAGTTGAGGTAGAAATTGGCCGCGGCGGTTGGCCATTGCTCTCCTTGGTCATGCCCTTCAGTGCTGCACCTCTCAAGTTTTTGACTCTATTTTTTGGACCAGTGTGATCTCCTCTGATGAAGATGTAAAGTGGAATACAATTTTGTCCACAGCAGCAACCGATGCAAAAGCAAGCACCAGTACAAATGATATAGGCCAAAAAGATGAGACTGCCACAGACGGAATCGTAGGTGGAGGTAGCTGGGAATGACCAAGGAAATGAGGAGTCGAGGTCAACATATTTGCCAATAACCATCGTCAACAGGTAAATCTGAAGAATAAACAGAAATAGACAACAGGTTATGTTGAAGAGCATTGCAGAAACAGAAGAACGTGTTGGTACATGACCAACTAAAACATATTTGCCACCCTTTTAAAACCTAAGCCTCGTCATTGTTTTAGAGACAAAGCAACAAAGCAGTGGCGAAAATGCAACTCATAAGTTCTGTTTAAACAAACGCAATTTCTAATTTCTAATTGCGCTAAACAACAATCGAAAGCTAAACAAACTGTGTGTAAACGAAAAGTGCGCCGCCGCCCAAGATTAGTAGTAGTTATGGGCAGGCCTAAACGCAGGCCTTGCGAATGAAGGACTGACCGGGGTTCTTCGGATTGGAACTGGCGCCGCCCTTTTTGCTCTGCTCCGGAGGAGGGGGCGGTGGCGGCGGAGGAGGTGGCGCCGCCTGTCGATTGGACACCTTCACCGATCGACGCACCGAGCGGCCACCGCCGCCCGCCTTTCGGGAGTTCATCGAGGTGCGTCGAGAGCTGGAGTTTCGCTTTGCCGAGCTCATGCCTCGGCCCCGTTTGCCGCCTCGGCTGCTCATCCTTCGACTTCGACTGCCTGCGCCCGAACGATTGGCACTGCCACCACCACCACCTCCACCGGAATGGCCACCGCCCCTCTTTCCCTTGATCTTCGGCGTGACCTTGCGCATGTAGCAGAGACAGTAGACGATGAGAACTACAAAGAGAATCATACCCAGGCCGACGATGCCCCAAATCCAGGGATTTCGCCCGAGCCAGGACTTGTGGGTGATGGCATTGCAGCTGGCCAGGGTGAAGTCTAAAAAGAGAAATAGCTCTTTGTGAAAAGGAAACACTAAATTGAAGCTGTTTACCTTGATCGCACTTGACGTGACAGCGATCCTTCTCCGGTATCTTGCAGTTGGGGTCGTCCTTGCTGTGCTCTCCACTGCAGCCCTTGTTGATGCAGTCGCAGGCGAAAAGGCCCGAGCAGCAGTCCATCAGTGCGGAGGTGGTGTCCAGGTGAGTGGCATTCTTCTTGCCCTCTTCAATGCACTGCGCCCACCAGCTCTTCAGAGGGCCCTCTGAACTGCGGCCACTTGGGACGGGTCCTCCTGATGGCCTTTGAGTGTGGAAAATGCTTTAAAGAATAAGAATGATAAAGTGATCGCTTACTTTGGACCAGGCCCGGGACCGGGCGCAGGTGTGCCCTTGCCTTTATCACCATCATCATTGCCACCAGTGTCACTTCCTTGCCCAAAAACTACCGGACAAAGGTGTAGGCTGGCAAACAGGACAGCCACGACAAACAGCTGGAAAAGCTGACGAGAGTTTAGAGATCGCATCTTGATGAGCAAATAGAAAGTAAGAGTTGTGCTGAATCGAGCAGCACAATTTTTATTCGACTTGATCTCTAATTGGCGACATTGTTGTTGCTACTGCTGAAAATGGAAAAAACTGAAGCAGAAATAGAACTTTACAGCACTGGTCATCAGAGTCAGAGTGCGCAATTACCACATTTTTTAGCAAAGCCTTTCATTCGACAAAAGATGCCACCAACAACCGAATCATGTAAGCCAAGAGCGCTTAAAAAGTTTACCATTTTCCTGACACCACTTTCCTCTTCTAGACGATTACTATGACAGCACTAACAGCACGACAAGCACCCCCATAAAGCGCTCTCCCGAGGACGTCTCCTTCTTCACCCAGCTGATGATCCTCTACTGCATGGGTCTGGTCAACTGCTGCCTCTGCTACGCCTTCCAGATGCTCTTTGACTGCTACGACAAGTGCACCGGACACGGCGAGAAAAGGCAGCAGGATGAGGAGGCTCTGCAAAAGAAGTTGCACTTCCTCATGCCGCCACCGCCGATGTACCCTGAGCTGGAGCGCAAGCGGCGAGATTTGTAGAAAGATTGGAAAAATAAACGATTTTCTTTGAAAAGTGATACTTCATGAAAACATTATTTCAGCATAGTAAAATCAACTGGAGTTGTTTGTTTGTTTATTCCGGTTGCATCAGGTGAGTGAGGCATCAAAGCTGGCCAAGCAGCAGCAGCAGTTTAAAAAAGGTCACTCTAAGACTTGTTCTTCTTGGTCCTCTCTTTGCTGTTCTGCCTTTGGTTGCTTCTGCTCTTGCCGACATCAACTTCACCACCTCCAGCTGAAGCAGAAGCCTTGACATTGGTCTTGGAGATACTTTTCGCCTTGAAGTTGGACGTCTTGGAGGCAGCATTTGACCGCTGCTGCTTCTTATGCTTCTTTGGCACCTTGTTGTTGTTGTTGTTCGGCTTTTCTGATACAGCTGTTGCACTTCCTCCTCCTCCTTTAGAGGCGGAAGAAGATCCACCAAAGGACATGGTCTTGTAGGGCGCCAGACTGGAGTGCCCACTGTTACCACCACCTCCAGCACTGTTACCAGCTTTGTGGTTGTGGTAATGATTTGAGGACTTAAAGACGCGCATCGCCTCTTTGACGCTGTTTGTGGTGGTGCCCTCCAGCGGCGTCACCAGTCCGGCGGCTTCGCCCTCCTTCAGCGCCGCCAGGTAGGCGTCATTGTCTACCAAAATGAGCCCGGCGCCAGCAGCTGCATCCTGGCCGGCGTTGGCGTTCACCAGCAGCTCGGCGTCAGTGACCACGATCTGGTCCTTGCCGGCCATCTTCAGCACCGGCGTCACCTGATTGTTGCTGTTGCTGGCACCACCTTGGTCCTTACTCGCCTTTCGATTGCGGCTGTGGTGGCCACCACCACCTCGCTGGCCATGCTTGTTCTGCTTCGTTCGAGAAGAGCTAGCCACTTTTGGCACCTCCTCCTCCTCCTCAGTGGTGACGTCTTCGGCCATCACCCAGGAGTACAGTTTGGTGCAGCCGACGGCGAGAAGTGCTGGCATGGCCGCCAAAAGGATGAGGAAGTAAAGCATTTTGTGGGTGAAATGGTAGCAGTCTCAAGAGCAGTGTAAGAAGGGAAAAGTTTAGCTAATGTTAGACAGAAAGTAAAAAGCTGACGAACACTTGGAGATTGATTAACAAAAATTGCACATAACTACATTCAAAAAGCCCAACATTGTTAACAGAAGTAAAAAATTCGAAAACTGTATCTCATCCCAAATCATGATGTGACACTTAATTAACAAAATTAAAAAGCAAGAAAAAAATTTGTTGCCTAAAGTTATGTGATCAGCGTTGACAGGTCAGCGACCGGGAGATAACGGGGAAAAAGGTTGGCGACAACGGCAACGACATTTGCAAGTTAGTGCTGATTGCTGATCAGATTAACACGCACTCATCGCAGTACATCAAGTGCATCGGGCGGAAGATTCAAGCAGCACTGGCATTTGTCTTGGCTCCGGGTGCCAACATTTTTCCCTTTAGCAGTCAATTTGATTTGAAAGAGGATGAAAGCGGCGGCGATTTACGTAAGCCACAGCTGAAAACAGCATTTCTTTCTCCACCGTATCAACTGTCAAAGTGTGACTGGTGGTCAAAGTAGATCAAAACTGTGCACTGACAAAAATGTGTGTGCTGTGTGTGCGATGTGTTCCCAGTTTGCACTGAAAAGTGCACACCACCTGAGAGACGACGAGTTTTCTTGTCTTCTTTCCACCGGTGTCTTCGATTTATCATCATTAGAACAGTGTACGCTGGATGCTCTCTGCTTTGCGCTGCTCAACACACACACAACACACAAAAGCCCACAAAAACATTGGCCAAAAAAGTAAGTCCGAGCTATATTTAGTTGAAGATAAGCTGGCAAAGAGGGAGCGAGCATTGATTCTTTAGCACTGCCATCAACAACAACGGCAACAACAACATTTCATGCCTGTAGTTTTCGATTGGCGACACATTCATCAATCTTGAGGCCAACGTAGATGATAGCACATCAAGGAAAGCGACTGGCAAAACCGAGCATTTTTAGCCGATGATGGCAACGGAGTAATTAATTGCCACAGTGTCATTTCGATTAATTATTTTTAAGTAATGCCATAGTCTAAGTTTTCGATGTAAAAAAAGATTGCAGTGAAAACAGTGCACTTTTCTGGATTGTTTGACCAACTAAACAAAAAAACACAGGATTCTGAACAACTGAATTTTGTACTTATTATTTGTAAAATTGCAAACATCAATACACATAAATGGAGAGAAAGCGTAAATATTGACAGGTATTTCGGTGAGTTTGAACGCTGAAGAGAGCAAAAGAAGAACTCAGTAGTATCGATAGTACTAATCACAAAAAGCACAACTGAGAAAACTGAAAGATTCTGTACAAAGAAGTGAGAGGGAGCTGAGATTTAAGTTAAAACAATTGCAGTGGGTGTGGCTGACAATATAATATTTTTATAATACATTTGGTGAAATGAAAAAAACTTGTGTGGCCATCATCAAACATCTTTCTACAGAGAAACTGGTGCCTGCACACGAGAAATGCCTAGAAGTGAAGATTGTCTAAAAGTGTGTCGTACTAATGCTGCCAAAGAAGAATATTGTGGGGTGTATAAGTTAGGTGAGAAGAAGGATTATATAAATATAGAAATTATGTACAGTTTGGCTGGGTGACTGACTGACTGGAGAGACTGGAGAAGTTTAAGTGGGGAAGTGAGGAAAGTGATCATCTTAAATAAGTGTGGGGTGTTGATTCTCTGATTCATTGGAGAAAAAGTGGTGGAAACATAAATAAAGATGATGAGAGAGAAAAATGAAGAAAAGAGAGATATTTGCTGAGATGCACAAAAAATGTGGTAATGAGAATAATAAAAAGTGCTGGTGTGTAATAAATAAGTGTGTGATGGTGATTGTGGTGGGTTTTGCTTACAGTGAAAAGTTAATGAGAATGAAAGTGAGGATGAGAAGAAAAACTGTGGTCAAGATGACTGTTTGGTTGTATAGAATATACATCAAAAGAAAGGAATTGCAAGAGAGTGAGCAGGCAAAATGCCTTTTCTATGTTTGAACTGATAAATGGCCTAAGACAGTTCCTCTAAGCACTAGTTGGCTGATACAGAGGTTTTGATAGTGAGGCTTTATACAGAAAAAAACAGCTAACTAAAAATGTGTGCGCAAAAATGTTGACAATAAAAATTGCTACTGTGCGGCAATAAAAAACAAATGCGTAGAGAAGAGTAATCAGCTAATCAGATTGACAACAAACAAACGTAAAAACTGGTGAAAAAAATGAGAGTGCAGCAGGCAATAAAATCATCCACTTAAAAAGGGTGACACAAGGTTCATGTGCACGGTAAAAACTGTATGCTGTTGTTGCTCCAGAATAGGCTAAATTGCAAAGACGAGTTGTGTAGAAGAGAATGTTAAGCTCTTTGGAAAAACGTGAGAAGAGGGAAAAAAGGAGTGGAGTGGTGCACCGAAAAACACACTAAAAACATCGAGAGATATGTATCTTCAAAGGAGTGAAAGGAAATGGAGAAGAAGAGAAGAAGAGACCAAAGACCAGAAAAAAAGAGGAGAAGAAGCATCCACCGCCTTCTCAATCATCGAGCACTGCACTGCCGAGCTGCACTGGTGGCGGAGAATCGGCGCCCGACTCGCCTGAATCGAGGTCAAAGTCCTCATCGCGGCCCATCATATTGCTGGAGTTGCTGTCCGAGTTGTAGCTGTCCGCAGACTGAAAGGACATCGTCGAGGTGGGGTCACCACCGCCGCCGACACCTCCTCCAGCACCACCTCCCCCGCCGCTGAGGAAGGACTGCATGACAGCGGCTGCGGCCGCCGAGGCCATTGCGTTGGAGTCCATGCCGGCCAGACCGCCGGCACCGGCAGCAGCGGCGGCGGCCATCATCGCGCTGGCGCTCATCTGATCCGGTCCAATCATCTCACTGCCGTCCTTGTACCTGTGTTTTGTTTTGTTGTGAAAAAAAGAAAATAATAGATTATCGGTTAGATGAATTACTGTACTCTGGCCTGGGCTGCACCAACCACAGATTGCGCATCTCTTGCCTTCGACTTTTCATCAGCTGTTTGTATTCGCTGATTCTCAGCTTCTTCCCGTCGACAATGCAGGTCCGCTTCGGTCGCGGTCGGTACCGGTAGTCAGGGTGCTGCTCCATGTGCACCTTCGACAGGCGCGACTGCTCCTCGTAGTACGGCTGCTTCTCAGAGTTCGTCATTGCCTTCCACCGAGCGCCTGAAGGAGAGGAAATGAGATGAGAAGTTGAGGTGACATGTGATTAATTAATTTGTTGTTTTAGTTAATGAGAGAGTGAGAAGGAGAGGTCAGCCGATGGCTGAGAAGAAGAGCCTTACCTAAAATCTTGGAAATGTTCGAGTTGTGCATATCCGGGCAGGCTTTGAGAATTTTGCGCCGCTCGTCCTTTGCCCAGACCATAAAGGCATTCATCGGCCGCTTCACGTGAGGCTTGCCGTCGTTATCTTTCTTGACCTGGCGGATTATTTTTGCGCCGAGCAGTTTGCCTGAGTAGTAGGAAAAGGACAAGTTTGTTAGTGAAAAGTAGATAGATTGGTTAGTGGTAACAAAATGGAAATCAATTGGCTAGCAAGAAAGATGATAGTAGGCAGGTTGGCTGTGCTGATTAGAGCGGATCAGAAAGGTTGGGGCAAAGGGGAGATAAGAGTGTGTGCGACATACTTTGACAAGTGACAATTGACTCGACTTTGGTAGTGTTGCTCGCCGAGGACGAGTTTGAAGAGTTGCTCGAGTGCTTCGAGTGGCCGCGTTCGCCACTGCCGTTGTTGGCGCCGGTCATGCCACTGAAAGCCACTGAAGAGGCATTCTCACCAGAACCTCGATGATCAGAAGACGATTTCTTCGAGGAGTGGTGGTGCTGCTGCTGAAGGTGCTGTTGCTGCTGATGATGCTGCTGCTGATGCAGTGGACTGTGGTGCAGTGCCTGGTGGTGGCCCTCGGCTTTGCCGCGATGGAGGTGCTCGCCCATCTGCTGGTCACCCATCATCATCATGGCGCCGTTTCCGCCTGGAGCACCACCTCCCGGAAGGTAGAAATTGCTGAGTGCCTCATTGAATGCGGCCGCCGCCGCTGCTGATGACGAGCCACCGCCAACACCACCTGAAGCTGTTGATTGCTGTTGCTGCTGCTGCAGTGAACTCGCAAAAAGAGATTCCATGCTAGGGTGAAAGGGCGACAATGAGCCAAAAGGAGAGGAAGCCATCAGATGCTGCTGTTGCTGCTGCTGAGAGTGGTGACCACCCTTCTCTCGGGCCGCAAACTGAGCCGCTGCTGCCGCAAAAGGCGAGTTGCCGCCCTGTTGGCTAAGAAGAGAGGAAAAGTTGGGCGGGAGGCCAGCAGCGGCGGCGGCGGCGGCTGCTGCAGCAGCCACTGCCGAAGCTCCCTGCCCCTGTCCGCCTCCTGAACCGGCGCCAGGTGGGCTGAAGGCGCCCGGAAATGATCCCGCCAGAGTGTTCCAGTAGTTCTCGGCAATGAAGGCCTGTAAGGACTGCTGGTCAGCGGCCGAGTGAGGTAGCTGAGAGGAGGCGGCTGCGGCATTGTTCCCGGCGCTCGCCGAGTGGACGCTCAGCGGTGACGAACGATTGCCCGCATTCGGGTTCGCGCTTGAGTTGTTGTTGCTGGGCGAAGTAAGGGAGCCGCGATAAGGAGAACTGGAGCGGCGTTTTTCTGCAAGAAGATGAAAGTTAGATTACAAAAATACTTGCAAAAACAATTGAAAAAACATACCACTTTTGGCAAAGTTGTCCAGCGTTGACCGTTGTGATGATGACTTTGGCTTGCTCAAGTTTAGCGGTGCATTTGTGGCGGTAGTGGAGGAGGCCGTGTTGAATGGCGACACTCGTTCACCGGCATGTGTATTGCTTAGTTCATGTGCTGCCGAAGAGTCGGCAAATTCTTCTTTAACCGATGAGAGAGTTTGCCTGATGACAAAAGAGAAAATTCAGTAAAAACAGCTTTTTCAATGTTTATTATCTTCAACAACTTACCCATTGATCAGCGACACTGGACTGCCTGGACCACCACCTCGTTGATTGGAGATTGGTCCATTTCCATGCTGTTGCTGTTGTGAAGCAGCTGCTGCGGCAGCAGCCGCCGCCACCGCCGCCAGTGGATTGTTCTGGTGATTGCCATTAAGGAAAGAGGCGGCAGCATTGGCGCCCATAAAGGGCGACAGGGCGCCGTTGAGGAGCATCAGCTGAGCGGCGGCACCGGGAGGAAGTGAGGAAGCGGCTGCCATAGCCGCGGTCGCCGGACAAAAGTTGGGCAGCTGGGCAGCTGAAAGACAGTGACTGTTGATGCGTTGCTGCGAAAGAAATTAAAAAATGAAAGACAAGATTAGATTTTAGTGATCATGACAAAAAGTTTTGCAAAGTTTCGCTTCTTCTGTTGCTGCCGCCTGATTTCTACCTGAGGTCGGAAATCTTTTGGTGCTGCTCAAACATATGTTTACGCTGCTGTTTTGTCTGAGATTCTTTGCATTGTGCGTGTGTGAGTTTGTTTTTAGAGCACAAAAAGGAAAAATGAGCAATAAGCAATGAAGAAGCCGTCCTGATGGCTTCACCGACAAATTAAAGAGGGAAAAGTGCTAGTCTAGGCTGCGGTTAGTTAGTTAGTTAGTTTGTTAGGCAGTCAGAGAGAAAAAACACTGTGACTGCATCGGTCGGAAAAAACCGAAAAACAGAAAGAAAGTCAGAAAGCTGCCTTGTCTTTCAACTAAAAGTGCACCACTGATGGTCTCAAATTAGAATGCCACCAGTGTCGACTAAGGCCTCTCACTTTGGGTTAGCCAAGTGGTGCCAGTAACGAGTGCGATAATAACTGGCGCAGCGGTGAGTGAGGGAGAGAAAGAAAGAGAAAACAGAAGCCGCCACGACCAAATGATTGAAATCGTTAGCACAAAAACAGGCATATAAATTATATGAATATGAAAATAAACGATACACGATGTACTGCTGCTGCTGCTGCTGCTGGCGCTGATTGAGAAAATGAGGGAAGGATGTGTCACCGAAAAAGCAAAAGAATGGTGGCTGTAAATTAGCCAGTCAAAGAGGAGGATGGCGAGCAGCAATGTTGCCTTCTTCTGTTGAATTCGGCAGCAGCAGCTCACTGCTGAAATAAATGGACGCACAGATTGATGCGGCAGCACCAGCACCGGCCTGGTGCCAAGTGAGGACACACAGAACAGTCTAAACTGAACTGAACTGCCTGCACCAGAGAATGCCATTGTGTGTCTGCACTACACATTAGCATGCTGTGGTGGTGGTGGTGATAATGCACTGGGGGACCAGTGAGAGACGCGGCAGATTGCAGTCGTCGCCGTTCCAGAGAGCAAGGAGAAAAGAAGGAGAGGGAGACAAGTGACTGATTAGCCGACTGAAAATAGAGCACAGCGGAATACGAGTGAATGAGTGAATGTGTGGCTGTGTGTGCCTCTAAAAAGAGGCCTGAGATAATGCTCAATTAAGCGCAGCATCTTTTTCTCGAGCACAGACACAACACACACCAGAATCGAATAGATTGAATTGCATCGTACGTGCAGCCATAGACAACAGAGTCGGAACAGAGTATCAATTACCAGGCAGGCAAGATAGTGGAAGCGAGAGTAGATCGCTAGAGCGCTAATGAGCCGACCATAAATCCTCAAGTCCTGGCAGCAAGAATGGAAGCAAGAAATAGAGGACTATAAATATCAATACACATTAGACGCCGAGAGAAGACAACACAGCAAGAAAAGAATGCTGGTGCCAACAGCTCAACAGGAAAAAAGTGCCTTCAGAGGTGGTGGCCTCTTTGCTGGCATCTTGGTCAATGGTGCACAACCAGACACATTGAGACAATACAGGACAAAATAATGAGAGAAAGAGAGAATACGTTCTCATGAGCCAAAGTGGCGGAACTGTTGAGATGAATGGGCACACCAAATAGTAAGTTTCAATTTGCTGAATGGAGAGACTGAGAGATTGGACAGACAAAGGCAGGCATAGTGTTGAATTAAGAGGGGGAAAAGATGTGAAGATGAGCAGCGTGCAAAGTAGAGCATAAATTATGGTGTTGCTGCTGTTGCTGGCAGAATATTCTTTCTGGTCGCAGCGCGAAAACTTGCAAAAAATAAGTGAAGCCGTATCAAGGAAGAAGTGACTAGGAAGAATTGGGCAAGTGCAAAAATACCAGTACTGAGGCACTCAAAAAAGAAGAATATAAGAGGGCATTTACAGTGCAGAATGTGTTAAGACTGTGAAACAGAGAGAATGGGAGCGTTTTTGGAGCGCCCGGACTGACTTCCTTTTTTCTTGTTCTGAGATTTATCGCCACACTGGCTGAGTGCACACAAATTCGAGAAAGAGTGAGAGAGAAAGACGCCCGAATTGCACCGAAAAATTGGCTACACAGGCGAGCTCATCTTTCACAACAACAACGCGATAGAAATCAGCAGTGGGGAAAAGGATGGCTTTGCACTCACTTGGGACACAAACAATGCGATTAACCGGTGGTGGTGGAAGTGGAGGAGATGGTGGTGGCGTCGGTAATAAGGGGTTGCCAGAGATTGGAGAAATGTCAGAGAAAAAGAAGTAGGAAGAAAAAATGCTTTTCTATTCTGAATTGCACAAACACAGTGTTCTCCCTCCAAATTGAATCAAAGCAGAGTACTTTGCATAAAAAGAAATAAAGAGGGGCACAACAGTGGTGGTGGCACTCCTCCCTCCCCCACGCACTTCAAGTGACAATCAACACTTGTTTTTTGTGTCAGAATGTAGTCTGTTGCCACTGTCGAAGAAAACGAACCACTGTCTTTCAGTGTATTAAAAGAAAGAAGAAGAAGCAAACATCAGAAAGGAAGAAATGACTGCTTCTCTTTGGAGTTCGAAGTAAACAAATGGTGGTCTATTTTTACGCTTCATCTTTTGTGGCTTGTCAGTGTGTTCTCAGCTTCGATCAGCTTTTCACCGTCTACGACAAGAACGACTTTTCGACTTTGACTTGTGTTTTTGTTTCTTTCTCTCCTTCGATTCAATGATCCTCCAGCGCCTGATTGACGGCCAACGAATATGCGAACGAGAAGAAGGAAAGAGGGGAAGTATCAAATGCAAATCATCGAGCCGACCGAATCGACACACTCAATCGACCGAGATATATCAGCGTGATTTAGCGGTTCCTTCAGCAGCACAAGCAAAGCAGTCGTTTTTTCCCAATTCGTCATTTGTGAAGTGTATCAATCGAGTTCAGGGGGAAAAGCGGAGCTTCTGCCTTGTCTCGAATGACTGCTGCTCGTGGTTGTGGCAGTGCTAATGGAAGAAGAAAGACAATGCACTACCACTCTTGAATCCTTCCTGGGCGCCAGTCAGTCAAAAAATAAGAGGAAGGAAAGAAAGAAGAAGGGAGCTGCAGCTCAGCCACAAAAACAACTGCAGCAACTTGTGCACTCGCTCTGACTGGGCGCTATATTTGGATGCTGATGCTGATGCTGCTGCACCAGGCCCGAATAATCAGCTCCACTTTGTGCTCGATTTCCCTTCTTGGCCACAATGGCAATGACACTTGAGAAGAGGGAGAGGGCATTTTCAGTTCGCAAGGAGCAACAAAAGTGCCAACAGTGGAAGCAGAGATCAACAAGAGATCAGACAGAGCAGAGCAGAGCAGAACAGGGCATCATCATCATCACCACAAGCTGCCTCATTTGTTCTGGTCTATTTTCTTCCAAGAAATCAGCCTGCCCAGAATGGGTAAAGAAGAAGAAGTAGTAGTAGTAAAAAAGAACTTCTTCACCGAAAATCAGCTCGTATATATAGCTCTGTTCTTTAGCCTCTGCCATTGTCTGCGGTTGTGGTTGTGGAAAAATGGCGCAGGCTATAGTGAAAGAGAGGAAGGAAACAATGAGGCGTAAGGCGTACTTTTTTGTACTTTGCATCTGCCTCCACACCAGCAGCATTAGTAGAGCACAGCTGTAGTAGACTACAATAGACGTCTATTGTAGTGAGAGGGAGAGAGAGAGAGAGCAAAAGAGACGGAAAGGCATTGTCTGTGACGCCAAGTTGCTACTATATATACCAAGTGTTGCTGTTACTTCAAGCCTACTCTGGCGCTGGTTGGCAAAAAACAGGCAACAAACTCGTTTCCACTAGTTCTTTTCAGGCGGCAGAAAAAAAGAAGAGAAGAATAGAAATGCAGCGAGAAAGAGAATGATTGAAGAAAACAATAGGCAGAAGAAGATGGGCGCGAGCGTGTCTGGCAGCCAATCGGCTGCAAAAGAGAGAGGAAAACTCTACGGAAAAAGAAGAAAACTTACCGATTGCTGCTGCTGTTGCTGTTGCTGAGAGTGCAAGTTCTGGCGGAACATCTGCAGCTGGTCAATGAGAGAAGTGAGCTGCTGTTCGGTCTCCTCGATGTTTCGACCTCCGGCACCTCCGCCCCCAGAAACGGCTGCCAGCTGGCTGAGAGCGGCCAGGTCAAAGGGAAAACCAGCACCAGCACCAGGACCAGCACCTTGGGAAGCCCCAAACTGAGCATCCATCTTGCTTCCGACCGCCTTTTGTGAGTGTCCATTGCTGAGCTGCGCCATCAGCGCCTGCTTCTCCAGCAGGGCGCCAATCTGCGCCTCGTGGCCTTTCAGCAGCAACTGCTCGGTCTTTACGTCAAAGTCAAAGTTTGCTGCTTGTTGCTGCTGCTGCCTTCGACTGTTGTGGTGATTGCTGCTGCTGCTGTTGTTGTTGGCCTTGTTCAGGCGCTTCAAAACGTCGTCCATTGTGGTGGAGCGTTTGCTGCTGCGATCGGTGGCTAATTTGATGGCGTTCTGATGGTGGTGGGCGTGATCGCGATGAGAGTGATCACGGTTTCGAGAATTCGAGTTACCGTTGCCCACCTTGCCACTGCGCTGTTGTGGACCACTGTTAGAGGTGGTGTTCGAAATGCTGGTAAGGAGATCCGAGTGATGTGAGCCGCTGCTGCTGTTGAGTGTGCTGAGATCGTCATCGTGGTGGCCATTGCTGTTGATGGAGACACCTCCTTTCTGCTGGTGGGCACGCCGACTGGAAGGCGGCTTTTCAGAGGGAGAGCCTCGATTTCGGCGACCGTTGTTGCCTGTTTTGGACTGCTGCTCAATCGGAGGACTGTTCAGCTTCAGAGACAGATCTTCATCGTCATCTCCGGCTTCTAATTCTTCTTCCTGCTCCTCATCACCCTCACTCGGTGAGAGCTGGTCTCTGATGACGGTGGTCAGTTCAGCGGCCAGACGGCGTTGATGCTGATGATCACTGTCATCATTGTGAATGTTCTCCTCTTCGTCATCTCTATCTTCTTCTAAGTCCTCTTCCTCCTCTTCCTCATCATCGTCACTGCGGAATCGCTTTCGACGTGACCACGATCCCGAGGCGGAGGAGTGAGCCAGCGCAGCGTCCGCAGCACTGCTGCTTGTCGAGTGATGACTGTTTGCCGGACTAAACTGCTGCTGTTGCAGCTGTGATTGCTGCTGATGCTGTTGCTGCAGAATCAGTGAATTCGGGTGCTCGCTGTCTGAGGCGTCAGAGAGGTCAGCAGGAGAGCCAGCTCCGCCGAAAACGGCTGCTGCAGCAGCATTGGCAGCGAGAGCCATTCTGCTGGAAACGAGTGCTCCGCTTCGAGCGTCGGCCAGAAGATGCGGCGGCGGCTGCTGCTGTTGAATGTTGTTCATGCCAAAGATCATATCAGGAGTGAACGGGGGTAGGTGTAGTGTGTGGTGGTAGGTGATTGCTGTACAGTTGCAATTTGCTGCAGTTGATTCGTGTCAGAGTTAGGCTCGGTTGAGCTCTGTAGACTGACTGACCGACTGACGTCAAGTGAGGTCAAGTGGTCACGGAGAAGGAGAGCGAGAGAGATCAACTGAGGGCAGAGGACCTCGCGACAGTCGGTAGATTGTGCTGACTACAATCGCTGCTCACAGGTGCACAGACCAAAGAGAAAGAGAGAGAGGTCAAAGTTCAGCTGTCTCCCAGTCTGCAGTCAGTGACACATTCGGTGGCAGACAGACGACAGCAGTTGGTGGTAGTAGTGGCGGTGTAGACAACAGTTTCGGCAAGTACCTGTAGTGAAAGCAGAAGAAGAAGGGTCGGTAATTAGTGTGGAGGGACAAAGACAATGAACGAAGAGACAATACGAGTTCTCCAGCTCTGCAGAGTATGTCAACGTGTCAGTGAGGGTAAACAGCTGAGGAGGAGGAGGAGGAGGAGGCTGACAATGTTCGAAACAATGACTGTTCCTTAGATAAGTACTAGCGTCTGTGTGTGCTTGCCTTTTGCGGTAAGAGTTTGTCTGGCGTCTGAGCATTCGGTGCTCTGACACTGTCAATTGCCAATTACTATCAGGCGGTTCTCTTTCTCTCTATGGACTCTGTAATGTGTGTCGCATGTGCAAGTGCATTTGGTCTCGTGAGCTCGGTTACTGCTGCTACTACTTAAACTGAGTACGATCACTCTTTCCTTTGTGAGCTTTCTTTTTCTCGCACAGTCTGGCAATCACCCGAATTTGCATCAATAGTACTTGGTATTGCTGCTCTGTTCTGGTAAGCGTCAGCACCCGACTTTTACTGCCAATTTGCTTTTGTTTTTTTTGCAACCAAACAAGAAATCGAGCTTATGAGCTTTCTGGTGGTGCTTTCTGCTGATTCCATAAATAATTCTTTACAAGAGGAGGGAAAATAATGCAAATGTGAGTGAAGTGCAGAGCACTTTTCTGGGGAAAACCGAATCTTCTGGTGAAGAGGGAGTCAAAGAT
>JAALOO010000883.1_pt1 | contig 24103 bp, 22 predicted proteins | sample 7257641 | NCBI WGS metagenome assembly JAALOO01 (sample SAMN14085613, study PRJNA598686) | mite metagenome | biome: ENVO:01001000; feature: ENVO:01001002; material: ENVO:01001226; isolation source: single female mite from University of Michigan culture on fish food culture... ...
TCATTGCGTTGATCTTTTCCCGCAAAAAAAGCAATCAGCCACAATATTATTGTGGCTGATTGCTTTTTTTGCGGGAAAAGATCAACGCAATGATCTAAGTAGATACCACCTCCGGCAAGGACTTGGTTTATTTATCATCGCAGTTATATTTAATCTTACAGCAGGTATAGTTATAACGCTTGTTCCTTCGCTGACAATCATCATTAGTGTTATTGGTTTTGCTTTTCTGCTTTTCATGGTTTTCGGGATTATCAATGCGGTTAATGAGGTGCACAAACCTTTGCCAGTTATCGGGAAACTGTTTGAAGATAAGTTTGATTTTATTGATAAGTAAGCATAATAGATATGAACAGAGTTTCTTTATTAACATCGATCATAATGCTGTTTTTCATTTCTTGCAAGAAAGATGAGGATCGTCATTTGGAGGAAGACCCGTTGTCAGTTTATGTATATGCAGCCGGCACGCGAATGCATCAAGATATGCCTCAAGCGTTATACATGAAAAACAAACAGGTAGTAGAACTTCCATATATGGCAGGGATGGCTACTGTTGCTAGTGACATTCAGGTTTCAGGCGGTGATGTTTATGTAGTAGGCTATGCATTGGAAAAACAGGAAAGCTCGTATAGATATATGAAAGCACTGTTGTGGAGAAACGGCCAAGCACAGGTGCTGAAAACACCCGCTTCGAAAAGTGCTATTGCAAATGCTCTTTTCATTTCCGGAAATGATGTCTATGTAGCAGGTTCTTATGTGCCAGATGCCGAGGATGCAACAAGTCGGGCCGTCGTCTGGAAAAATGGAGTGATGATGGATATTGGAAGCAGTACTATCCACACACGTTTGGAAGACATATTTGTTTCCGGTGGCGACATTTACGTAGTAGGTTATGAAAATCAGCAGGGAGGTATTGTTTCGAAATACTGGAGAAACGGAGTACAGACCGTACTTTCACAAACTTCGTCAACAACTTATGCAAAAAGCATCCATGTGGATGGAAAGGATGTTTATGTGGTGGGTTACGCAGATGCGCTGGGAGATCGTAGCCTGAAGTTGTGGAAAAACGCTGTACCAACTAACCTCATATCGGGCAAATCTGTTATTCGCGGTCAAAATGTTACCGTTGACAAAGGCGATGTGTATGCTGTGGGTTATGAACAAGTTGGCAGTAAATACGTACCCAAGGTTTTCAAAAACAATGCCCCAATTCCTCTTCAGCATTCTAACAGCGGACATTCTTATGCTTTCTCAATACAGGTTGTGGACGGTAAGGTTTATGTTCTAGGACAGGAAGATCAGAATGGTATAATGGCATATGTAGTTTGGGAAGATGGACAAGAAATCTCATATCTAACAAACAATTCTCAACAAATGGAATTACAATCCATGTGCGTTGTACCTAAGAATTAATAAGATGAACCGACCGTACGGCAGATTAAATACGGGTAATGATTATGGTATGATTTATCACATACTCAACTTTAAAAAATATTAAATGCGTTATCTGCTCTATATAGTATTGTGTTGTTTTTTGACAACGTTGGTGTTTGGACAGACCGATTCTAACAAGCAGCACTTTGTTGTCAAAAAACAACGTATCATTGATTATGAAAAAATTTTTACCGATAAAGAGATACAACTATTAGACAGTATTGTAAATGATTGCTGGGAAAAAGGAATTGCCGAAATAGCCATTGTTACTATTGATGGACGCCATACCGACAAAACTCATTTTGATCAATATGTATTTAACAATTTGACAGGTTATGCCCAAGGGGAATATGGAAAAAACAATGGGATAGTTATCGCAATTTCCAAACAATTCCGTCAAATGCGTATCGAAAACGGTTACGGTATAGAAAAAATAATGAGCGATGAAGCCATAAAAATAATCATTGACGAATATTTTATACCGAAATTTAAAGATGACAAGTATTTTGAAGGAACAAGGAGCGGTTTAAATGCAATCATCAGTCATTTAGGAAAGGAAATGCAGCAATACAACTATACTGATGCATCATCTATTTTCCCACCTTCACTATTTCAAAAGATCAGGGGATTTGTATTGGAAAACGGAACGCCACAGACCTTTCGCAATCTTGATAGTGACAACCCTTCATACCATTTCACATCACTTGATGTGTTGCTCGGTCCAGCAAGGAAAAATGCTTTTGTTTTGAAGGATTTTTCGGAAACCGATTACTATGAGATGACCATCCGGGACAGTGATGGCAAACATTATCAGTTTATCTGTTTTGACGAGCATTTTCCTAAGCAGACATTTATAAAAAAGAATATGCAAGCCCATCGGGTGTATTGGCTGGAACCTGGAGATCAATTGATTTCTCAGGATGTAAACCCTTTGCTGGCTCAGATAGAAGACGAAATGGTTCAAAATTCAGCAGCTAACAACATCCAAAAGTTCACCGATTACCTGTGGGAGCTGACGAAGGAATTTCATCCGACGGAACGTATATATAAGAACGTTGATCGTAATGAAACCATAGCATTTGTTCAAGACCATATTATTATCAACAGAGAAAAGAAAGGCTCTTTTGAGATCGACGAAAAGAATCGCTTGTTATCTCTTAAAATGGTCGAAAATCAACATCCCTCATTCGCAATTTTTAAAATGGAAGACCGCTATTATTACCGTTACCATTTCAATAAAACAGAACGGAAACTTTATCTGGTACCGTTGGATGAAAAAGAAGGTCATGATCTTATTTCGGTAGAAGGATGTACACTTGTATTTGAAATTTTAGAACAATAAAAAAGATGCAGATGCCAGATATGCTACATGGAATTTTGGTACTTGTAGTCTGTTTTTTATTCAAATAGGGAATTATTTAAACATAAAATCATGGCAGAATACAGTTCACTTTATATAAACTTAGAAATCAATGAAGAAAAATTAAATCAATTTTTCTTTGAAAAACCTGTATCACAGGTGATAGACGATGACTGGCTAGAATGGTGGAATAGCCGTGAGATGCATGGCAAAAAACCGTTAGAACAGTTGCCTGCATACGTCACCGCAACGAACCGGAATGTATTTGATGAATTGCTACAAGACAAGGATTTTGGTGCGAAAGAACGTTACGACAGAGCGTCGCAAAGATGGATATTCATCGTTGTTTTCTTCAGCGAGAATTATAATGAAATATTACCCATGCTTTCCCTGTTAAAAAGCCTCGCAGCCTATCAGGAAAGTACACAGCGAGGTGTTGCGTTTATCTGTGACTTTTGCTGGGGGCATCATGAGGTGATGGCTTATCTGGAATTTGCCGATCAAAAAGCATTGTTAAAAAAATATATTGCTCCCGCTGAAATAGCTTCATTCATCATCGAGGAAGCCGACCGCAAGTTAGAACAAGCTGTAGCAGATTTTAACAAACAGTTCGAAGATTGATTCTATGCAATTAATAAATATATCAAACGACTAAAAAATTTTGTAAAGGATGCTTTAATATATAAACGGTAAGTATTTAGTATATCAAAAACCAATGTCAGTAGAATGAATTTGAAGAAATATTAAAACAATATATCAAAGGTGACAACCTAAGTTCAACCATTAAATAAAAAAGAAATATGTTTTTTGTAATCAATAAAATAGAACAGGCAGTACACCGTACTGATGGTCTGCACAATCCAAAAAATCCGTCTAGCCCAATGGTACTGGGTATTTACCGTACACAGTCGAGAACGGCACTTTTTACCGTTTACTCCAAGAAAGCATTTGGCGAATTTTGGGACGATGGAGAGCAAAAAAAGATAGCCAGCCGCCGCTGGACGCCCGAAATGAAAGCATTTGCCAAACAAAAAGTGGCGGAAGCTAGTAAACCTCCTTATATTTTTAAGATGACCATTGTAGGCTGGATCTTTGTCGCACTAATGATCGCCACGATGGGACTGATCGTCTATCAAGAAACAAAACCGCCTCTTCCTAAATCCGCTGAGTATGTGGCTATGGAACGAGCTCCAGTGGTAGACGATATTTTTTTTGGCAGGTATGAATCATTCAAACAGGCAGGGGAACGTATTGCCTCGGACCTCGGTTTTGGCTGGTTTAAGGTGGTAAAGGTAGAAGGAGATGTTTATCATATTGCCAAATCCACCGAAATGAGCAAAACCCATAAACCAAAAGAAGAATTGAATAGTACGGACTTTGAAACTGAGGGTAAACCTTCCAAAATCACCGAACAATCAGGGTATTCGGTCAACCTGAAAGCCATTGATGGTAAGATGGAAATTTATTTCACAGAGAAAAAGTAAGATGTCTACGACAAAAATAATGGGGCTCATCGCATTGGTTCTCATCTGCGGAGTAGGATTTTTGATTTTTATCATCTACGATACGGTGAAGACCAAAACTACCAGTCTTGACACGTACCACCCTTTTTCTGAATGGGTGGGAAAAACCGTAACATTCGATAAAGAAACCACATTATTTGAGGACAAGCTGCAAACGAACTATAACAGCAATTATCCTTACATTTTGATGGACAGCATGCATCCGAAATGGCAATATGTGAATGAACAAAAAACAATCGGGGATCTACATGAGGTTGCCACATTTCCTGCAGGAACTACATTCATCGTTGACAAGGCGATCCAATATACCAATGGTGTTTCTGGCTCGTCGTATCCTACAGTATTCGGAAAGATTGTTATCACCGGGAAAGAATACAAGGTTGGCTATCAATGGGGAGAAAGGAGCATGCAAAAAAGTTATGACAAGATCGCAAAATGCTGGCAGTTTCACCAGGCACCCTGGCAGGATAAAAGGGATACTGCTTTTTACGCCTTGCCGACAGCAAATTTTTGGTAAAAAGACAGAAAAGTCGGACCGTATATTAAAAAACAAATTCTAAATTATTCAATCCCATGCATCCAATAAGCATTTTGTTTTTTGCCCTTGCTTCTATGATTGGAAAGGAGGATTCCAGTATTGTTAGTAGAAAAGTACGGGTTACAATTAATCCAACTGAAAAAAACTTTGAAATCATTCAGGAAGATCTTTTTTCCATTGTTAAATTTCCAGAGGATAGTATTATGGTTGTCAATGAATTGCAATATATAATGGAATTTGATAATAACACCGAACATCAAGACACGAACGCTTTGGTGGTTCAGGAGCTGACTTTAAGTAGAATTGATCAACAGTTGAATGCTACCTTGAAAGGTAGGTACCTTGGTACGGAAATACTAGCCGACGCTGGCATTAGCTATGATTCCACAAAGGCGGGAGAATTTTTTATGATGAACATTCCGGAATGGAATATACATTCTACTGACGCTATATTGAAGGAAGACTATTGGGTTTGGTCAGCAGACAAACCAGTTACGATTGTGATCGAGCCTTTTACAAACATTCCGGAGGAGTATTTGATGTATAAAAGAAGTGTATTGCCGTTTTGGGAGCGATCGAAACAACTAAAACCCAATAACCGTTGAAAAGACTAAGCCTAACTGCGCATCAGTGTTACGAATAATGCAAATATTTTTTCAGATGTTTTACGCGCTACCTTTTTTTGTTTTAGGTATTGAACTTCAGAATTTTTGAAAATGACAGGTCATTCGTAGGCGTATTATTGAGCAGATTTTCGGTGAAAAGGCTACAGCGTTTAGGATCAAGAAACATTAATTGCACTTGACGTTTTATCAAACTAGTAGTGCATCAGTTTTAGCCAATGCACTATTAGTTTGCTTCGTTTTGTGTGATAGCGTTAATTTCCTTTTAATTGTTTTACCAGCCATGCGTTAATTTTCTCATGTTGGATAGGGTAGGTCCAATGACCGGTTTCTTGCACCAAGTATAATTCCTTAGGTGCTTGGATTAGATTATAAGCCGAATAAAAAGAAGTTGGGGGACAAGTTTCATCATTGTAGCCCCAAGAATAAAAACCAGGGATTTTTACCGAACGAGCGAAATTCACAACATCGTAGTAAGCGGAAACCTTAATCTTGTCATCTTTCTTTAAATAGGTGGAGTTTGCCTCGGTGAACATATGCGGCCATCCGCCAGCTCGCCCGTGGAGATAACCGGTCAGGTCACTAAGGGCAGGATAGAGGGAGACTAAATGTTTCACTCGGTTATCCAGTGATGCAGTGACGATCGACAGAGCTCCTCCTTGACTGCCTCCAAAAACTGCTAAATTCGTACCATCGAAATCTTCGAGAGACACCAGATAATCTATAGCGCGGACACATCCTAAATACACACGCTTGTAATAATATTTATCTCGGTCGTCAAGATTGAATGAGTTGTATCCCCGCAGCGCCCCACCACTTAAATTATTATATAGATCCTGTTCATAGGTAACGGGAATACCATGGATACCAATCTCTAAGGTTATTATTCCTTGTTCTGCCAAAGCGATGTTCCCCTGATAAGGACGTATGCCTGCTCCAGGAACCTGCAGTAATGCTGGATACTTCCCAGGTGCTTTAGGTTTGGCAAGGATGCCATACAACCTCGCACCTAGTTCGTAATTTTGGATATTGACTTCATAAACATCAACCTTTTCATTGCTCCGCTGGGGAAGGAAAGTAAGTTTGGCATCCATTGGAATTTTAGCTGCCTCAGCCTTTGCCGCATTCCAAAAATCCCAAAAGTCATTAGGTAAGGTTTGCGTTGGCTTGATATCCTCGGGTGAAAATGCGGCAGTAGCAATTCCTCGGTATTCTTTGCCATCGATGGTTACCCATGCCTGGCAGCGTAAGAAGCCAGGTTGATCTAGTGTCGCCTCTTTACCAACAGTGGAAGATTTTGAGCTAGTTTTAACAGTACCCTGCTGAGAAGGTTTCATTTTTTCGAGTCCAATTTCATACCTAACTTCGGCACCTTCAATGGGTACTTGATGCGTGAGAACAGTTACGTTGAAGCTAGCTTTTTCGCCCAGTTGGTAAGTCCAATCGGACTTATTTGGTGTGACAAGTACCTGAACAGGGTCTGCTGTTCTGGACTGAGAGAACGCAGGACAAGCTAGGAGCATGATATACATCACGCAAAAAATGGAAGTTAATCTTTTCATGATATTAAATAAGGTTACAGATCTTTTTGGTTAGTACCTAAATACGAAATCTAAAATATATAATTTTATGGTGATTTCGTATAGTATTTTTCGTTAAAATATCTAGCCAATCTACTGTGAAAGGTGTTAACTGAGGAAATCAAATTATAATCTATACTTTATAGTTTGAATTTAGCACGAAAAGAGATGCAATATTCAGGTGAAAACCAAGCAAAATTCGGTAATCGTGAATTATAAATTTTGGCGTAAAACCCAACAAGTTCTTTAATTTGTAAAGCTTTAAATAACAATTATGGAAAAGAAAATTCAAAACTTAATTAAAAAGGCGTATTTGGCCTTTAACGCGAGAGATATCGATACGGCCCTTTCGGCCATGCATCCAGATATCCAATGGCCAAAAGCGTTCGAAGGAGGGTATGTAAGCGGGCACGCAGAAATTAGAGAATACTGGACAAGACAATGGACAGAGATCAATCCCAATGTTGAACCCGTCGAATTTAATGAAAGAGAGAACGGGACCGTAGAAATTATAGTTCACCAAATAGTGAAGGATCTGGAAGACAATTTGTTTGATGGGAATGTAAAACATATTTACACTTTGCAGGATAGGATGCTGCGAAGAATGGATATTGAACTGTCGTAGCATTACAATCAGTATTTTAATAAGATGTCTTACTCACTGGCCGGGGAATAGCTTATAGAGCTGGGCTCTAAGATATTTTATAAGTTAAGGATATTAGTCACGTTTTAATACTCCTGTGGAAAATGTCCATTTTTTTAGAATTTCGTATAGATGAGCTCTGAAGAAGGATAACCCTTTTATTAGGTCGTTAATATTTGTATATTTATAAAGCTCAACGAGCGGAATTGTAAACGTTTTCTAACCTACTAGCTTTGGATAATACAATCTCGAAACCTAAACCGTCAAATAGACTACTATCGCTTGATTTTATGCGTGGGCTCATCATGTTTTTGTTGGCTCTGGAAGCCTGTGAACTGTATACCCATCTTTATACCGCAACAGAAGGATCCCATTTTGGAAGGATGATTGTAAGTCAATTTTTTCATAATGGGTGGGAAGGCTTACATTTTTGGGATCTTATTCAGCCTGCATTTATGTTTATGGCAGGTATAGCAATGACTTACTCTTTGACAAAGCAAATCCAAAACGGTGTAACGTGGAATAATCGGTTTATAAAAATTTTAAAACGCTGCGGCTGGTTATTGTTTTGGGGGATCTTTAAAAGAATTAATAGCCCCGAGTGGTTAGCTTGGGGTATGCTGGATGTGACAGATATCCTGACACAATTAGCATTCACCACTATGATCGCTTTTTTATTGTTTAATGTCAAGGTTCAATACCAGATTGCCGCGTGCGTGGCAATGCTGCTGGTGACGGAAATTTTTTATCGGCTTTGGGATGTACCGGGGTTTGATAACGGATATAATTCTGTTGGTAATTTTGGCAACTGGGTAGATTGGATTCTTTTAGGGCAGAAAGATAACACTTATGTCTTTATTAACTGGTTACCTACAGCCGTGCATACTTTAGCGGGTGTGATGGTAGGCAAGCTATTTATGGAGTCTCAGAAGCCAACTTTCACTCTAATGACTATAGGGACGCTTTTGCTTGTGGTAGGTTATGGAATGAGCATTTTAAATATAACACCAATAATAAAACCGATTGCGACAAGTTCATTTATGTTAGCCTCTTTAGGTTATTGTTTGTTGATTGTTGCTACCCTCTATTGGTGGATTGATGTGCGTAAGAATCGTAAAGGATTGCTTTTCTTTCAAGTTATTGGGATGAATTCGATATTCATTTATCTCTTCTTTTCTATTGTAGGCACACATTGGCTAAACGAGTATGTACTTATGATTGTTAGCCCTGTTCTTGCTGTTTTTGGTTTAAGTCCGTTGGCGATTTTGTTGATGGCATCAGTTTGTGTTTTTGCTATAGAATGGCTAATCTGTCTATTTCTTTATCGTAAAAGAATCTTTTTTAGAGTATAGCTGGGGTCACAGGGTAACACTTTTTTGCTAGGATTTTCTTAACGCTCTCCAGAACCTATTTGGTATCAACTTGTTTCAAAGAAATCAAAACAACAGCTTTCTTTTGTTGTTTTTAGATTAATTGGATAGCAATGGTTTTCCAAAAAGATAATAATTTTTATGCGACGTAGAAGTTTTTTAAAGCAAAGTAGTTTAGCTGCGGTCGGACTTATGGGGTCGGCAGCTATACCTGCTTTTGCAGGAAATTACATAGATAATGACAAAGGAGAGCAAATGAATAAAGTACAAAATTCAACTTCACATAAGCGGTTTAGGCCCGCTACCAAAATAGGGTTTGGTGGTGTTGCCTTAGGGAATGGTTTTCAGGAAAATCCAGATATAGAATGCTTGCAGGCAATAGAAGCAGCATGGGATGCCGGCGTGCGTTATTTTGATACCTCGCCGTGGTATGGTCTTGGAATCAGTGAACGAAGAATGGGGTTATTCTTAAAGGATAAACAGCGGCAAGAATATGTGATTTCTTCCAAAATTGGACGGATTCTAAAACCAGAAGATGATTATAAGTTAGATGGGTTATGGAAAGGGCAACTGAATTTTTCTTACCAATACGATTATACTGCCGAAGGAGCACGGAAAAGTGTCGAAGACAGCTTACAAAGGCTAGGGATAGGATCTTTAGACATTGTCTTTATTCATGATTTGTCTCCGGACAATGGCGATATGAAGGATAACTGGCTTGAATATTTTGATACTGCTGTTAAGGGTGCGATGCCAGAGCTTACAAAAATGCGCGAAGAAGGGTTGATTAAAGGGTGGGGTCTGGGCGTAAATACTGTCGAACCAATACTAAAGACTATTGAGGTAGCTGACCCCGATATTTTCTTGTCTGCATGCCAGTATTCACTCATTCAGCATAAAGATGATTTGAACAAGGTATTTCCAAAGGCTGCCGAGCGCGATATTTCTATCGTAGTAGGAGCTCCTCTATGTGCCGGTTTTCTTTCTGGAAAAGATCGTTATCTCTATGGAAATGATTTCCCTGATGGCGTTAAAAAAAAGCTAGCCGCGTTGCAACGCATAGCAGATAACCATGGTGTGGATCTGCGAACAGCAGCATTACGTTTTGCGGCAGCACCTGATGTCGTATCAGCGGTAATTCCGGGAGCTCATACCGTTAAGCAGGCTACAGAAAATGCAGCATCATTTACAGCGAATATTCCTGCTAGTTTTTGGGAGGAACTGAAGCTTAAGAAATTAATCGAAGAAAATGCACCAACACCGAAGTAAGAACAATGTGGAGTATACTACTGTATCTTTCTCCAGAAAGTATATTCCCATTTCCATAACAGTTGGTTGATGAGATTCTAGAAGCAAACTTCAGATAAAGTGATTACGTTTATCCAATACTAGTGGTTTTTGTAGCTATTTCAACTCAAGTTTATTGTGTAAAATCCGTATACTTGTTTTGATACTGCTTTTAACCAATATGATCGCACAAAAAGGATTTCGTTTTGATATCGCATTCTTACGCGCAGTCGCAATTTTAGCGGTTGTATTGTACCATTTACGAGTGCCCTATTTTAGTCAAGGGTATGTTGGGGTAGATGTTTTTTTCGTTCTCTCTGGCTATCTTATGACGAATATTATTCTTGGTAAACTGGAAAAAGGTAGTTTCAATTTAAAAGAGTTTTATAGCAGACGATTACAGCGTATTTTTCCTGCACTGATGGTGCTGGTTTTACTATTTCTAGTGGTTATTTATTTTCTGCTAAGTATCAAACTATATGATTACAGCCGTTTTGCTTTTTCCAGTAGTATTTTTGTGTCGAATGTTTACTACTATCTAAATTCAGGGTATTTCCAACCAGACTCGAGACTTAATTTCCTCTTGCATACTTGGTCGTTATCTGTCGAATTTCAATTTTATGTTCTCTATCCTCTTCTGTTACTCGCATTAAGGCAATTACGGGTTAGGAGCAGAAAGGGTATTGCGTGTTTTTTGTACATATTTTCGGCGTTATCTTTTTCGGCGATGATCTATTTTTCTCGAGTTGATTCGTCATTTGCTTTTTATATGTTTCCTACCAGGGCATGGGAGCTTTTACTGGGTGGACTTGTTTTCGTCCATCAGAGCCAGATACGAAAAACCATAAAGAAGGATCGAAGAAATATGCTCGCTGTCGCCACCTTTGTGCTGCTCGTTTGTTTTATAATAGGAGTTTTTCCACGCGTTTCAGCACCATGGCCCTCCTCTATAACATTCTTTCCTGTTTTTTTGACTGCTGCTTTCCTGCTGTTACAAAGTGATTTTAAGGTGTACCATCACCGGTCTGTTCGTTTCATTGCGGATATTTCCTACTCATGGTACCTCTGGCATTGGCCATTAATTGTATTAGCCTGTTATTTTGCGGTAGATCAAATGCCGGGGTGGCGACTATTTCTATTTTTTTCCTCTTTAGCGCTAGCGACTGTCTCATTTAAACTGGTTGAGCAGCGTCATGTATTTCGAAGAATGAAATCTGTTTTTTGGTTATCAGGAATTACAATTGTTATCACCTTTTTAGGACGGCAGATTCCCGCACAACTTCTGTTATGGAATGACTCGGCTGCTGCCTTAGCAGGATTTTCTTATGCTTATCCTCGAGAATATGCTCCGCGGCAGTTTAGCTTTGATGAAGGGCATTTACTATCCAAAAATAGCTTCGAATCCTTTGATACGACCAAGTTGCAGATCTTTGCCGAAGGGAAAAAGAACTATCTTCTTTTAGGTGATTGCCACGCGGGCATGTTTTCCTATTCGCTTGGAAAGCTAGCGCTGCAAAATGATGTTAACTTATTACAAGCAACAGGCGATGATACCTTTCCTGTACCTGGTGTAAAATCAGCCTATAGTGGACCTACAGATCTTATGAATTATATGTATACTGATTTCCTTCCAAAATATCACCAACAGATTGATAAGGTAATTATCTCTGCTGATTTTTCATCCTATTCAAAAGCGCAATTGATTCGGTATTTTGAAGAAGTTGAAAACTATTTTAAAGAATTGAATATACCTACTATTTATATCGGTCAGACCGAAAGCTATACGATTGACTATCCAACGGTGTCCTTGATGGAAAATCGGTTTGCTATCCCCAGAGATAAATATCTCGCACATTATCGAACAAAAGCGAATAATTTTTTAAAGGAATCTTCTATTGCGGATAAATACATCGATATTTATCTCAATTCTCATGTTAACAGATCATCCGCGAACCAATGGTATATGTATGATGCCGATCATTTTTCAACATTTGGGACAGAACAGTATAGCGAGCTATTAGGCCAAGCTATCTTCAAATCGAAATGAGATACTTAGGAATCTATTTCTTCCAAGATTTAATTTTTTAGTTTCTCTCTATTCGTTTCTCAAGCTCCGCACAGGGTTGGCTCGTGCTGCTTTGATGGCTAGAGCGCTAACAGTAAATAGTGCTATGAGCATCGTTATCAAGCCTGTAACTAAAAACATCCACCAGTGAACATCTATCTTATAATCGAAATTGTGCAACCAATTCTGCATCACCAACCATGCTATTGGCGATGCGATGATAATGGATAGCAAAATCAATTTTATAAAATCTGCGGACAACATGGTTACAATGCGCATGACAGACGCTCCTAATACTTTTCGGATTCCTATTTCCTTAACGCGCTGCATTGTCGCAAAAGAAACTAATCCAAGAAGACCTAAACATGCAATGAAAATCGCCATTCCGGCGAAGATTGCCGTAATAGTTTGCGTTTGTTTATATTGAACGAATTTTGAAGCGTAAGCCTCATCTGCAAAGCGAATATCAACTGGATAATCTGGATTTTGTTTTTTTAGAATGGATTGTATCTTCTCTATGCTGGCAAGAAAATCGTTATTTGTATTTAACCGAATATGTATGTAGTTAAACCAACTTGCCGGTCCTTTTATGATGATCGGGTTGATATTTTCATAGGGGGATTCCAAAATAAAATTTTCAATGACACCAACAACGTTCCAATTCTGTTCGTATTCGCTACCCTTTGATGAGGTGATTTGTGTTCCAACAGGACTAGATAGTCCCATTCGTTTTACGGCAGCTTCATTTAAGAGAACAGCATTGGAGTCGGCAGGATGATTATAAATGTCAATGTCTCTTCCTTCCAGTAATTTGATACCCATTGTTTTAATAAAGTCTACATCACTACTCATGCTGTTAAATACGACATCGTAGTCCTCGGGCTTACTATTAGGCCAGGAAAAGCCCCAACTATTGCTTGCATAATGTGTGATACGTCCCATGCTTTTGGTTACGCTACTTGCAATTCCATTTTCAATTAGTTCGTTACGGACTACCTCGTATTTTTTGATTAGATTACCGTCTAATGGTATGTACACTAGGTTATTTTGATCATATCCTCGATCTCGATTCTGTCCATGGTTTATTTGTTGACCGATAATAAGGGAACATATTGCTAAGCAAATAGAGATTGTAAACTGTAAAGTTACCAGGACTTTTCGTAGTGTGAAGACTTGTCCTATGGATTTAACACTCCCTTTCAGGGTTTTGACTGGTTCGAAAGCGGATAGAACAAAAGCGGGATAGAGTCCTGCTCCAATGGCGCAAAAGAGGAGGACAAGAAGAAAAATCCCCCAAAAGATTGGAGACTCCACATCAATTCCTACATTACTACCGGCTATACTATTGAAAGTCGGTAGCGTTAAGATTGCAAGGATCAGAGCAAGAACACCAGCAATTATCGTCAACATGAATGATTCTGTTAGAAATTGCTGAATTAAAACTCGTCGTGGAGCTCCTACAACCTTGCGAATTCCAACTTCTTTTGCCCGTCTTTCAGCGCCTGCAGTACTAAGATTAATAAAATTGATACAAGCTATTAAAAGGATAAAAAAGCCGATCATCGCAAACATTCGAATTGTAGTAATATTCCCCGCCACCATTTCTCCATTAACAGATTGGTTATACAAATGCCAGCGACTGGCAGGGTACAAGTAAATACTTGCTTTGACATTTTTATCCGAATGCTTTTGTACTAGATTTTTAATATTCTGATTTGTGTTCTCCAAAGAGGCACCCTCTTTCAGTAACGCATATGTTTCGTGATTATAACTCGTCCATGATGTACTGCCCCCCCAGTTAATCCGCTCAAGGTAATCCCACGAGCAAAAGAATTCTTCTCCATGAAATTTCGAATTATTAGGAATATCCTTGATAACAGCTGTTACTTCCATTGATATTGCAGTGTCAACCCGAACGATTTCCCCGATTGCGTTGGCTGTTCCAAAAAGTTTTTTTGCTAATGACTGCGTTAAAACAATTGAATTGGGCCTTGAAATTGGCGATTTCGTATTACCATCGATAAAAGGAAAGTCAAACAGCTTAAAAAAGGAAGGATCACTTATTACCCCAGAGGCTTTTAAATTATTCGAACCAACTCGTAGTAATGGTTTCATGCTTCCAGTTCTAACTACCTCCTCAAGCTCGGGATGTTCTTGTTTTAAAACGGGGCCTAAAACAGCTGGTGTTCCAGCCCATGTATGCTTCTCTCCTTCGAATGTCTCGAGCGTATATACTTGATACAATCGGTCTGATGTGGAATAAAAGCGATCGAAATTTATTTCCGAACTTATCCAAAGCCCTAGGATAATTGTAGCACTCATACCCAGTGCCAGACCAATTATGTTAATGAATGAGTAACCTCTATTTTTTAATAACGTTCGCCATGTTATTTTTAGATGATTCTTGATCATGTGCAATACGGTGATTTTTCAGTGATACTTGGAATATAATTTTTAATGTATTTTCCAAAGTGTGTGCCGTTTTATTAAAGCGCTTTGTGTCAGTTTGTTGTGACTGTTGTTGTGTGATTGTGTTCAATACCGTGCATGATACTGTTCGCTAATGAACAGTATTTACATAACTAAAGGACGACCTATTTTCTATACTCCACACTTGGGTATCCTTCTCAAATTACTAGGTCCTTTTCTCAAAATTTTGTTAAAATATGGTTTGTTGAAGGCATTTAAGATATCAAATATAGCCTTAAAAAGTTTTTAGGGTTATAACCCGAAAAACTTTTAATAACGTAGAAAAGGAAAGAAACTCTTATTTACCTTCCAAATGAAGAGATGTATTGTCAGGCTCGCAACTTGGCTGATGATAAACTTGAAAGTTGCATGAATTTGCGATAAAACACAGTCTATTTGCTTCTTCATGTAAGGAGAGTGCTAAGTCTACTTGGGAAGCATCACTAATTATGACGTGAGGATTTAAATGTATTTCGATAATTTTTCCGCTTCCGTCAGGATAGGTCTCTAAGAGTGCGTTGGCATTGTCATGGTACGACAATACATTAATTTTATGCTGACCACAAACATAGAGGTAGGACATCATGTGACAAGACATTAAACTACTTAGTAGTAGATCTTCTGGATTAAGAAGGTCTGCATCACCCTTAAAAGCTTTGGCTGCTGAAACTTTTAAGTCTTGCTTTCCTTGGATAGAAATACGATGTGTTTTAGCAACCCGGTTAATGGTATCTGCTGACCATTGTAACTCCGCGTTAAAGGTATGTTTAAAATTCATTATCTCAATATAGTGATTATCCTTTATAATAGTATAGCCCGACGGATAAAGAACTCAGCCTACCTGTATCGACGAACTAAATCCGTGGTGACTGCCTGTGTTTTTTCTCCGATGTGTTATGTGGCCATGAAAGCTCTTTTATGCCCCATTTCCTATAGGCCAACGATAAACTTTTTAGTGTTTTGGTTGTTTAGATCATAGCTAGCAATCATAGTTATGAGCGAGCTGCAGAGTTTTAAAAATTAAAAAATTGTAATGGACAAAGGTTATTCAGAGTCGGCCGTAAATGAAAAATTGAAGGCCGCTGGTTTATTTTCGGAGTATGAAAAAGCCGTTAGAATGAAGGATTCGTTGAAAATGCAAACAATTCTTCAAAAGATATCGATCGATGATGAGTCTATTGTTGCTATTTTAAAAGATTTAGATACAGATGTCTCTTCCTGAGAAGATTTTTTTCTAGGGGATACTAAGTATCAAAGTCCGATCTGATTAAGGTCGGACTTTGATTAAAATACGAAGTCTGTTTGTTCTTCCTTTTTAGACGAACTCCTAAAAGTATTTAGGACAGCTTGGAAAATATTTACTAATTTTTCGAGTTTGTAAAATTTGTAAATTCGGTGTTTACCTGATCTGCTGAAAGCGTGCTTCCTGAGTTAATGAGGACTTTATACTTAAAAGTTACAGATTCGCCAGCTTTAAGTTTGTAATCCAAAATCTCTTTCCCCTCACTAAACTCTTTCTGACCCAATGGATTCGCTGCAAACAATCCGTAACCGCGCGCATGCCAGTAGGTTGGATACCCTACGTTATCGGGATTATCCAAAATAACTAGGGAAATAGGTTCGTCGGCTATTTTTCCTGTTAAATTCACCCATTTAGCACGTGTTCCCCAAACGCTATCACCTTCGGAGCCTTCACTACTAAAATATTTACCACTTACCGCGTCATTATTCATTACCGCAACATCTGTAGCAATACCATTGGCATCGGTAAATTTCTCCGGTTTATCCGAAGTGTGTTCCAGCTCTCTAGCCAGACGAATACCAATCAGGCCTTCTTTGTTATCCTTAAATGAAACATCTTGATCTAAAGCCGTCAGTTTGGTAGTTAGTTCAATAGCACGCTGAGTTCCATTTTCTGTAAACGTATATTTTGTCTTTTCACTAAGTAGACTTGTGCCATCAGGTTTTTGCCAGTCCATGGTTACCTCTAATGCTGCTTTGTCATTATCAGCAGTCATCTTATCAACTGACACATGTTTGATTGTACCATATCCATCTTTCTTTTCCGCAGAAATATCAGTTGAATTATTCCAAAAATCCAGTCCATTAACATCTCCATAGTTAAACCACATGCCGACATGGTGCGGATGATCTACTCGTTCTCCTGCTCGGGGTTCTAGAGGCCAGCCTCTGGTAACTAGTGTTCCTTTGCTCGTGCGCAATGGATATAATACAGGTTTCATCAACCCCTCAGGATAGATGTACGAGGTGAAAGGTTGCCCATCGACCGTGATATCCACACGCTTATCGGCCGCGTTTTCTACGATATTAAAACGTGTCTCTTCTTTAGTGGTCTGGCCCGTGCAGCTCATAAAACATATAAGTCCCCCTAAGGCAATAGAGTTGGACATCTTCAAATATTTGATCATTTTTCTTACTTATATAATTGGCTATAATCTATTAACTTGTGACAACTTCTTGTTTTACATCATCGAAAGTGACCTTCTTGCCCGTTTCCATCGCTGTTCTTGCCATGATATTTGCGACCGAATGATTGTAGCCCGCTTCGACTGACGCATTCGGTGTTTTTTTCTGACGAACACAGTCCATCCAATTACGCATATGAAGTGAAGTCATCGGATCGCCTCCAGTATTTGCAGAGGTGGCTACCTTTATGGGTTCGGAAAGGGTAAAAGGAGCCAGTAAGTTGGCTTTCATGCCCATCGCTGCGGCTTGGTTTTCCGTTAATCCACCTTCGGAAGTTACTTGGTTGGTATCTAGGTTTAGCATCCCACCATTGGAATAATACAATTCCTTAATATCGCCTGCTGAGTTGGTAAAGCGCGAGGAATATAGAACTTGGAACCCTTTGGTCATATCATCAGCTGGTCCGTAATCCATTACCGCTGTTGCAGTATCTGGATTTTCACGTCCATCTTTCCAGGTGTAAATTCCGCCATTGGCTACTACACTTCTTGGATGATTTAATCCGGAAAACCAATGTACAGTATCTATTTGGTGGGCCATCCATTGTCCCCAAATGCCGGAAGAATAAGGCCAGAACAAACGGTATTCAAGATATTTTCGTGGATCCCATGCCACCTTCGGTCGGTTCATTAAAAAGCGATCCCAGTCAGTGTCTTGCTCTCGAATCTCGCTGACCAATTTGGGTAAACGCCAACGGCCCGGTTGATTGACATTCCAGGTCATTTCAACCATATTTATATCGCCAAATTTACCCGATCTGATGTATTCGTTAGCCGCGATGTAATTAGGAGCACTTCGACGTTGCGAGCCGACTTGTAATATCTTTCCTGTTTCTTGCACTGCTTTTAATAAAACCTTGGCATCTTCTAGTGTTTCCGCCATTGGCTTTTCTACATATACATCTTTACCATTACGGACAGCCTCTGCGGCCATTAACGCATGTTGGAAATCTGCGGTACTAATGATGACTGCATCGATGCCTTTGGCAGCATGTAACTCATCATTATTGCGGTATTTTTTAATTGTATTGCCAGTCTTGTCTTTTATAAATGCCTCGGCCTCATCTCGACGGCGGTTCCATATATCAGAAACACCGACAAATTCGAAATTGAGTTCTTTTGCGTGATTCATAAACGAGGGAAACAAAGCGTCTTTAAAGCGGTTGGAAAAACCGACAATACCAACTTGTACGCGGTCATTTGCGCCCATTATCCGGCTGTAACTCTTGGCATTTACGCCCATCGCCGAGAGGCCGAGCACCCCAACACCGACGGATGCCTTTTTTATAAAGTCTCTTCGTGAATTTTCAATTTTGTCTTTTCCCATCATAAGTAGTATTTAAAAATTTATAATTGTTATTTCGCCATAAATATAGCCTGCTAGATTTATTAGGCATTATTTTTTAATGATTAGTAGGTCGGCTCCCCAGCACCCATTCAAAAGTTAATAATCTATGAACCCGGTGCATTTAGTATTTTAAATATACATAATAATTAGACATTTATGTGAAGTAAATGAAAATTAATAATGCATAAAATATAACGTAACGTGCTTGGACGAAGGAAGGCCTTAGCTACCCTATGGTAGCTATCCTTTTTTTCCGAAGAGGAATAATCTCAGATATTTTAGATATGTGAAGTTAATTAGGATTATATAAACAACCTCAATATGATTTCAAATATATAAATACAAAAATATCCTCGGCAGTATCTTTCACGAGATTTGAGGCCTTAGAACTGTTTTATACCAGGCATTTATATGCTTCTTTTATCCACAGGTTCTTTGCGATTTGTGCTTAAACAGTATGTAAAGAGGAATTAATAATAAAAATATCAAACGCAACAACGTTGCATTTGATATTTTTATTATTATATTTGCCCTCGCTGCAAGGGAAACAGATGCTACATATCGCGTATTCTGGTAGCCCTTCAAAATATTTTGGACTTATCAATCAAATAATATATTAATATGAAAAACAACAATTTTTTAATCTTGGCGTTAGCCACTTTCGGCCTCTTTACCCTATCTCTTACTTCTTGTAGTAGTGATGATGATCCTATTGAACCGGTGCAGGAAGGGATTAAGCGTTCGGAGATTATTCTCACCGAAGTTACCGGAGAATCTGTAGAAGCGCACGGCGATCACTTCCATGGTCTTGATCAGGGAGTCGAAGGAGAATCAATTACGATATCCTTTAATGAAAAAGGAGAGGCGACTCAGAATGGACATCTACATATAGAAGCAAACGCCGCTTACAAAATGGAACTTAAGGTGTGGGATTATGATGAGAAGCAGATCGAGGGTGAATTTATTACCGACAAAACAACTGCTGATCAATACAAAGCCTTTCTAATCGGCGGCGATTTTGTCTTGAATCCCGATTCCAAGACAGGAAATGGAGCGATTTTCCAGCCGCGTGAAAGTACATATGGTGATGGTGTCGCTGTTGACGGAAAGTATGAAACTACAGGTGTCCTTTCGTATTTTATCGTCGGTCTTGATAATCAAGGTGCGACCAAAAAGGTGACTTATGTTCTACGCAAATTAAATGCTGAGGTAAAAGCAAGTATAGAGCGTACCGACTGGAATCGTACGGATTACGACACGGAATTTCCTGGTGAAAATGTGCTTGAACTTACCTTTGAGATACATGCCGAGCAGGGGCATGATCACGATCATTAATTAATAGTCTGCCGCAGGATTCGATGATCGGTCCTGCGGTTTTTATAACATAGCCCATAAACTCATCCAATGAATTCTATTATTATTGTCAGCATCCTATTTTTTTCTGCTTTTGCAAGCGGTCTTGCTGTGCTTTTTGTGAAAAGAGACAGTGCAACATTCCTAAAGCTTATTCTTTCATTTAGCGGAGCATATCTTTTCGGATTGACCGTACTTCATCTGATGCCACATGTTTATCATCATTCCGGGGAACAAATTGAGACGATCGGTCTTTATATACTGGGGGGATTCATATTTCAATTATTTCTGGAACATTTCTCTCAGGGAGTCGAACATGGGCATGTGCATAATGATAAAACCAAAGCTGCAATATTTCCTGTCGCTATTCTGATAAGCCTGTGCCTGCACGGATTTTTAGAAGGTATGCCGCTAGTAGGGCAGAAGCAAGCTCACCTAGTTTTTGGGATTGCACTTCACCATATACCTGCGGCTTTCGCTTTAGCAAGTCTTCTCCTAGCGGCGCGAGTCTCTCGGGCTACTCTTGTTCTGTGTGTCGCTGGATTCGCTCTGGCAACACCACTAGGCTACCTAACCAGTAAGGGAATTAGTGATAACGCAATAGGTGATATCGCACAGTATTTTGATAAAATGATGGCGGTAGTCATTGGTATTTTTCTGCATGTTTCGACCACTATACTATTTGAATCCGGATCGCCCGATCACCATACCTTTAATAAAAAGAAAATGATAGCCGTGGTCATAGGAATTCTGCTGTCCCTCTCCACGCTCGTCATTGGAGATCATGATCACTCCCATGATAAGGCGCATAATCACGATAATCATACCCATGAGCATACCCATTGATTGATGATATACTAAAGAGGTGTTTAATATTGAAGAACACTGATGAATACAATAACAAACTAAAATAATAGAGATGAAATATCATACCCAGCTTTTCTGCGTAACAATAATTGTGCTGATGGGACTTCTGTTCTCGGGCTGCCAATCTTCGGGTAAACCTTTGGACGACTTAAGGCTAGGGGCTGATGATAGGCAGCAGGCCTACCTCGGTCAGGTTCTTCCTTGGAGCTTTTCTGTTCCCTCTTCTGAAAAAGCCGATAAGCTTGTTTTGAAAATTGTGCCTACCGGCGATCAGGGTTGGTCGTATAATAAAGTTTATACGAATACAGATCTTCAAAAAGGTGGCGCTCTGAAAGATTCTATTGTGGTGCCTTCTGATGCGAAAGTAGGCAGCTATAGGTTTCTATTGCAACTTTCCGCGGCAGGTAAAATTGTGCGGGAGAAAGAAACATTGCTAGCCATCAAAGTGGATAGTTCAGCTCCTTATGGATCTACTCTTGATGTTGGTCTTAATTCCAAAGGAACGGATCTGCATGTTGAAACGGATTTGGCTGTGCCACGAAAAATTAAATCCATTACGCTCGAGATTGTCGGAGGGGATATAGCCCGAAGCTTTAATTTTGACTCGGCGATTCCAAAGGATGCAATTACCTACAAATTTCATGAACATATTAATGTGCAGGAATTACCCAAAGGAAGTTTCCAGGTAATACTAACCGTGATCGATTCTCGCGGTATACAAGGACAGGTGACAGGAAGTTTTAAAAAATAATTTTAGGACGGCTTTCCTTGGTTTTCCTAGCAACACACCTATACGTACGCTGAAACCTTTATGCAATTCCTAATAAAAGATGCTACCTTTAGATGAATTATGGGGTAGATCTATTTGTTTTACAGTGAATTAAAAGGAGTTATTTTTTTTCTAAATTACGCGAAAATTCCTTACATTCGAGAAAGGTTAATCAATCTCGTAAGTTATGTTCACAGACTTCACCCCAGCACAAAGGGCGGTACATTATCCCTCGGATCGTCGTTTGTATTTAGGACTTAAAAAGGAAATTTGGTATCTTTTCACCATAGCAATAGTTTTAATTATTGGCCTAGCTTGGCTGCAATATCTTGTGTGGGGACTACCGCCCGACCCGTCCGCAAAATTGAGCAATACTTCCACAGCTACTGCAGGTTTTCCCATGTGGGTAGTGTTGTGCCACTGGGTGAACTTTTTCTTCCTCATCCTTTTAATCCGTAGTGGGCTTTCTGTGCTTGCCGATCATCCACGATTATATTGGAATAATGCATGTAAGCCTGGAACAGAATGGTTACGATTTACGCCCGTTGTAGTCCCTGATGGGAAACTCTGGACCGCAAAAGAAGATGCACGCTATTTAAGCCCCGTTATCGGATTACCGGGCTATAAGCATACCGTTGGATTAGCTCGGCATTGGCATTTTTTAACCGTCCCTTTCTTCTTGCTGAACGGGGCAATTTTCATCACCCTCCTTTTTTTGACCGACCACTGGCAACGCATTGTTCCGAGCACTTGGCAGATTATTCCTGACGCCTGGCATGTGTTTGTGTATTATGCGACTTTTAATATGCCTATAGAACCAAACGGCTACTTCAATTATAACGCATTGCAGCAACTGTCCTATTTTGCAATTGTATTCTTATTTGCCCCGGTGGCGATGTTAAGTGGTATGGCGATGTCCCCAGCGATTGAGAATAGGTTCCACTGGTTACCCAAAGTTTTTATCAACCGGCAAGGGGCAAGATCGGTTCATTTCTTAGTCATGCTAGGCTATCTTGCATTTACAATTGTGCATGTTGCCATGGTAGCGGCCACTGGCCTGCAGCGGAATATGAATCATATAGTTCTTGGAACAGATAGTGCCAGCGACCCTAGAGGAATGTACATTGGAGGGGCTATCTTACTATTTGTTATTGCTTTTTGCTTTTTTGCACATTGGGTATCATGGCAAAAACCACGTTCCCTGCAGCGCCTCGCAGCATCGGTGAATGGGAATCTCTGGCAGAACTCAATCAATAAACTTAAGCCAAAGAATTATTATGAAAAGAAAGACATTACTCCCTATTTCTGGTCCAATGGTAAGGTTCCCGAGTCGAAGACCTGGCAGAGCCTAGCTGAGGATAACTTTAAAGAATATAAACTTAAAGTAAGTGGTCTGGTTGAACGCCCGATGGAATTTTCACTCCAGGAGCTTAAAGCGCTGCAGAAAGAGCAAAACATAACCATGCATCATTGTATTCAAGGCTGGTCGGGAATAGCTGAATGGGGGGGGATTCCTATTAGCAAGCTGGTAGAGTTAGTGAAACCTCACGCCTCGGTTCAGACTGTCGCATTTTATTCCTACGGAGAGGGGTTATATGGTGGTGTTTATTACGATACGCATACACTTGACAACTGTCTTAAACCTGCATCAATTTTAGCCTGGGAAATGAATTATGCACCTTTGAGCATCCAGTATGGGGCACCCTTACGGTTGCGGATTGAGAATCAACTGGGCTACAAACAGGTCAAGTGGATCGAGCGCATAGAGTTTCTTGAAACCCATACTACTATCGGTAAAGGTCATGGCGGTAAGAACGAAGACGATGAATATTTTGATCTTTTAGCGAATTCCTGATGAGTAAAGCGAGCGCGATATGGACAAAGGCGGAGCATTATTTCTCGCCAATAGATTTTGCCATGGTAATGGCTACCGGCATTTTATCCATCGCAGCCTTATTGGAAGGGTACATATGGTTAGCCGGAATCCTGTATTATATCGACATCTTTTTATTCCTGATCCTACTAGTTTTTATGCTTCGCAGAGTAATTTTTCAGTGGGATATATTCTGGACGGATCTTAAGAGTTACAAAAATGGACCAAGTGTGTTCACTTTCGTCGTTGCGCTCTGTATTATTGGAAATCAGGCCGTTTTATTCAACCACTGGTATACATTTGCACGATTTATATTGGTATTCGCATTTGCTGCCTGGTTGTTTATTAACTATAGTTTTTTCTTCAGCATCACCATAACAAGCAAAAAGGAAAGCTTGAAAGATGGCATTAATGGTAGTTGGCTGCTGAGTGTCGTCGCGATTCAAGCCCTCGCCATTCTTACGGTTTACACCTCCGAACATAGTGAGGCAGCATTGTTTTTAGCGAGCTGTTTATTT
>JAALOO010000884.1_pt1 | contig 24076 bp, 36 predicted proteins | sample 7257641 | NCBI WGS metagenome assembly JAALOO01 (sample SAMN14085613, study PRJNA598686) | mite metagenome | biome: ENVO:01001000; feature: ENVO:01001002; material: ENVO:01001226; isolation source: single female mite from University of Michigan culture on fish food culture... ...
AGCGCCACCAGTTGCACTTGGTGACTTTTGGAACTACAGCTTCCTCACCAAGGCCGATAGATGGCGACAGCAGCGGCGTGGCAGAAAAAGCTTGTACTGAAAAGCCAATAAAGAGGCGGAAACAAAAAGCAGCAGAGTCGGGGTATGCATTATTGTAAGCAAACTTTTGCAAGGCAAATTCTTAGGTAATTCTAGTTAGAATAAAGTCAAACAAAGTACCAAACGAAAGATGTGATTTTAATTGATCGATTAGAGTTTACCAAAGCTTGATCGGCGCAGCAACACCGAAGATATCCCGATCCAAAGTCAGCGTTCCAAACACAAGGAGAAGCACTAAGCTCCACCCAGAAAAACAGCGCGTTTTTCGCACACATGCACCGTTCGGTGAGTTGTCTAGGACTTGGACAACTCGCCGACATGGGCTAGTGTCCGAAATTCGAAAAGTGGGCGTCAGATCATATCTCAGCAACGGGACATGCTAGGACCAAAATTTTTTGACCAGATGACTCAGAAAAATTAGCTTAGTAAACGCTAGGAGTGTCAGCTCTTTAGCTTTAGCCGTTCTCGAGATCTCAGACCCCTGGGAAAGACCAGCCAAAACCAAACTAACTTTGCTGCCGGGAACTTTTTCTTGGAAACACTTTCCAACATTTCCGGCCACCTCGTCCATCTTTGGGACAAGTCCTTTTTGCACACTAATAAACCAACAAATCTTCAAACAATTTGTGATTAAAAAGTTTAGTTTATTCTACAATTCATCTCACAGAATGTTCAAGTTTACAACAAAAAAAGTCTTGAATCATCGAAGCAGACCACCACCGCTGATAATGGCCATCATCATCATCGTCATCATCAGGAGAAAACTTTGAAGTGGAACTTCGCCCGAACTGGCCAGCTGTCTGCTGCTGCTCATGGGCAGGCTCTCCTGGTGCTGCTGTGAAGCAGTGGTCAGCTTGGAGGCTTGCGCCTGCTGGAACGAGGCGGCCATCAGCGTCTGAGTACTACTGACTGATTCTGAGGAGGAGGAAAAAGAATCAGGAAACTGGTCAACTTCAAAAACAGTCCCAAAACAGTCACCTCCCTGTTCTCTTCTCTTTCTCGCAGCAGCAGCCGCCGCCTCCTCCTCGGCTGGCGAGTACCCAATCTGCAGGTAGGTGGTCATCTCAATCTCAAAGACCTTCTTCGGGTCGCGGGGCATCTCATCGGGCACTGACCGCCTCCTCCTTCTCCTCCTTCTCCTTCTTCCAAAGGCGACCGTCTCTCCGCCACAGGGCACCCCGCTGCACTCGCCCAGACAGACGTTGACCGTACCGACGAACATGACGTAATTTGACTCGGGAAACTTGAAGGCCCGAAACTTGGCCGCCACCGAGTCGCCGCCGTCCGCCGTCTCAAAGTTCCCGAAGATGTAGGGGTCGATGGAGCAGCCGTTGAGGACGATCACCTCCTCCTTTGGTGGCGATGAAGAGGAAGAGGAAGTAATCGGTGCTCTTAGCTGCGCCTGAGTACTGTCGGTCACTTTGAGGAAGCTGGCGAGCAGTCCGTAGACGGCCGCCGACTCCTCATCGAGGTAGATGATCATCTCCAGCGGCGTGCCCGGGGCGACGTTCAGTGAGGTGTTCACCAGCTGGCCGTTCCGTTTCACTTTTAGATTCAGGTGCGGGTAGGGCGCCCTGGCGGTGATGTTCCCGTCCAGGTCGAGGATTCTGCAGCAAAAAACGACGAGGTGTTTAGTGCCTAGTAAAAGTCATCAACTGAAAAGACCAGCACTACTCACTCTGCCTCCATAAAGTTGTCCGGCAGATCGATTTCGGTAAAGTTGACCAGCTGTCCGGCGCCCAGTGCTCGGTTGTGATGACTGTTCGGCTGTGGTGGTGGCGAACCAGATTCTCTGAGAAGAAGCTGTCGCTTGGGTCGATTCTTGGCCGCCGCAGCAGCAGCCGCCGTCTGCAGAATGCGACTGGCCGAGGGAAGGCTGCACTTGAAGTACACCGAACGAGCTGCGGACTTTCCACTTTGTGCTGATTTATCCTCCACGATGACTCGGTTGTAGTAGACCCTCGTTCCGGACCGCTGGTCGTGCACCTTGGTCGTGCCGCACCGGTAGAAGTTGTCATCGAGGGCGAGGTGGAAGGTGGCAATGCCTTTGGCCATCTTTGGTCGGCAAACTGAAGGAGGATGGGAAAAGTTTGAGTAATGATAGACAGTTCAAAATCAGTAGCCAAAACACCCAAACTTACTGGAGAAGGTCTTTAGCTTTTCGAGGTAGACGTAGACGGGCCTGTCCCGGCTCACTCCGGTCAGATTGACCTCAATGGTCATGTAGTCGGGGGTGCAGTTCAGCTTGTAGGACACTGAAAAGGAGAAAAAACAAAGAAAGAAAAAACACGTCAAAATAAATAAATCAACAGCAAGCCAGGAATGTGTCAGTCAGCAGAATTCTCTCCGTCTGCCAGTGTATCTAAATCTTAATTTGATTTGCCTTCTTTTCCTTTTCTATTTTCTAGTAATCGACCACTAAGCCTAACCATTGTTCAAGTCAAAGTTTGAAAGAGAGAGAGCTTTTCGGGAGTGCTCCCAACAAAAATCAAACATCAGAAGAGCAAAGGCAAGCAGATTTTCACGCCAAAGTCCATCACAGTCGGTACACATCACTAGATGCAAGCTGCTGTGTTCAAGCTTCGACTGATCGACTTCTTCTTTTTCTTTCCTATTTTGCTTGCTTTCTTAGTTGCTTGTTTCCTTCGATCAGATCGATTTCCTTTGTGTTTGACTTGCTCAGCTCAGGCGTTAAGACTTCTGCAGCAACAGCAGCAGCAGCCGGTCGAACTCGGTCTCGGCGTCGGTCTCGGTTATTGATTGATTGACAAGACAATAGAAAAGAAAGAAAAGCGAGAACTAAAAGCATAGGCTAGGCTAGGCACAACAACAAAAGGAGACTTTCTTTCTCCAGCATCTCTGGAGCATGAAATGAAGAGGACGAAGAAGAAAAAGAAACCGCCAAAAAGACGACGGCTTCAATGTTGCCTTTTGCTGCTGCTGCTGCTGCTCTTTGATACCCTGTTCAGTCTCCTTCTCAAATCCCTCTCGACTAACTAACATCTTTTCAAGACTGAACTGCGGTTTCAAAAAGCTGCCGCTGCTGCTGCTGCCGTTTGGGACTAATCAGGCGGAAAATTAGCGCCACCAGGGTTCCACAACCAGCAAGAGCAAGATGCTACCCAGCTCACTGGCACCAGCATATGCCACTTTCATCTTCACTTTAAAGTAAAGAGAAAAATGTGCCGTTGCTGCTGCTCCACTCTGAAATTGAATGGAAAGCAATAAATAGAAATGTGTTGGTGCATCAGCAGCAGTGCGAGCACCAAATTCCATCTCTATTCAAATTAAATCGCCCGCAATTGCAGCACACACACACACAGTGTCACTGGAACACACTAGTGTGCCGCCTCTGCTCGGGATGCCAGTCGTGGATCCATTCAATAGAAAGTGAAAGGGAGAGAGAGTGCATATGGGCATATACCCATCTGCGAATAGAGACGACCATCCGGGCAACGTTGCAGTTCCGGTGAGAGTACCAGCACCAGCACCGCCAGCACCATCAGTCTCCCGCAGTGGGGAGGGCAACGGCATCGGGCTCATCTCTCTCTATCGAGCTCGCTCAACTGAAAGTGCAAGTGACAAAATGAAAGAACTTCGTGAATTGGGAGTTGGAAAATGGTTGCATCGGCTGAAAATGGAAAAGGGTAAAAGTGTGTGACTGCCCGAATGGTGCTTGTAAAGCACTTGTAATAAATGTGTCGACGGGGACGCAGCCGTTTCAAACGCTGTAAATGTGTGTGTCCGTCAAAAAGAAAGAGAGAAATCAAAAGTCAATTTAGCCGCGAAAAGCGATTGTACGACACACACAAGCTGAAAGTGTTTTCCTCTTTTCTTCAGTTCATTATTGACTACTGATGCTGCTGTTGGCACACTTTTCCCCTTTCCCTTCCTTTCTTCTTCCATTGTCAGCCACAGAGACACACACACAGTTACTCGCCTACACGTTCTCTCACTCACTCACTGACTTGTACTCGCACTACCATATTTAGTTTGTTGCACTTTATGGAAGCAGCAGCAGCAGTCAAAACTACTTAGACTTTTCTTTTCAAAGGACGTGACTTTGAATTGACTGGAGAGGAAGAAGAAGAAAAGGGGGAAGGCTGACAAAAAGTGTGTGTGCGAGGAAAAGAGTTTGAACAGTGCTATGTTCGAAATGGAAATGAAAATGCAGAGGGTTCAGCTTCTTCTTTGCAGCACCAATGAGAAAGAGAGAAACTTTGATGTCACCGAATCATCGGCCAAGTAAGTGTACACAGTCGGCATGCACGAGCAAGGGAATCAACAGCAACAGAAGGAAGCCTGGCTGCCTGTTTCAAACACTGCTCAAGAGAAGACACTGCTTCAGTTTCTTTGGCTGGCTGGAACGTGATTGAAATTTAATTTGCCTACTGCTACAGCAGCGGCACTAGTGTATGGCCAAATTGAAATTGACAGCTTCCCTATTTGTCTGCCCTCCCCCTCCCCCTCCCTCCCATTCCATTCCATTCCCCAACAAACTAACTAAAGTTGTACTCTTAAGGGGGGGGGGGGAATCAGCTGCAAATCGATTCCTCCACCAATTCCAATTCGATACAGACACACTGTGATGTTGTTGTTGGCCATTGCTGCTGCCAGCAGGCACCAAACAGCGAAACCGACAGCGAGAGACAGCTTCTCGTTTTGTACACTGAATAATAAACAACAATTCGATTCTGTCAGCGACAGAGGAGAGGGAGAGATGGCACTGTGACAATGAACCCGGAGCACGCCAGCTACTACACGCCAGCACATAATTTGTCCCCAGAGCCGAGTTCACAATTAGAAAAAGAAAGTGCTGGTCCACACACTGAAGCACCCACTAATGGGCCATATTGTTGCTGGGCCATTTACTACACGGGTGAATCAGTGGAGCAGCGAGAGAATATTATTAATTCGCCAGTAATAGGCGCGTCATCTGTGTGGTTTTGTCAGCTTTGGAGCTGCTGCCGCCGCTGCTGCTGCAAACAAGCCAGCAAGTTTTGCACAGTTCCGAGCAGTAAAGTCCACTGAGCAGAAGTTTGTTAGCTGCAGACGATGAGCAAAAGAGAGTGCCACAGTGCTGCTGCACAAGTTAATTAACTTTGTCAACGGCTGCTTTTTCGTTCTTCTTTGCCAAGAAGATGGGATGTCTCTACTTGAGAATGCTAAATTTCCTTTGCAGCAGCAGCAGCATCTAAAAGTCAGGTTCCTGGAAGGTCCTGTCCCCGCATCTTCTCTTTCGCTCTTTGCGGCTAATTAGATTTGCCTGCATCGCTCGCTCTCTTCATCTTCATCAGACTTCTCCTTTTGCTTGGATTAAAACAAGATATTAATGCTGCAAATTACTGCTCCACTGCCTTTCGGTCTATTATTTATAATTCGTTAGGCAGATTCTTTATTTGTATTTTGCTTCTCCTGTATATTTAACTTTAACGGCGCTCTGCTCTGCTCTGTGTTTCCTCACTCTTCCCGAATCTATATTTCATTTAGTACCGAGCGCTTTCACTTTATTTTTTCCCCTCTGCAGCTGCTCTTTGTCGCATCAGTAGCGGCAACGGCAACGACATCAACAACAGCAGCACCAGCTAATGGAAAACTTTGCGCCGTTGCCGCCACCACTTTAATTTGGCCACTTTTTCCTAGACCAGGACCAGAAAGAGCAGGAGCAGGAGCAAGAGGAGGCAAAGTTTTTTCTCCATTAGCCAGAAGTAAAGCAGCGTCTGGCAACAAAAACAAAGGAGGCAAAAACAAAAACAAAAAACGAAAAGGAGAAAACAAAACTGGTGTCTTGCATTAGATAAAGACAAAGCAAACACTTTGCTCTCCTTCTTTTTTCATTTTCGCTCATTCTGAAGAGGCTACACATCTAAACCTAAAAAGTTTTCTTCTGCGAGCAGAAAATAATTAGATGAAAAATTATAATACCCGCGCGCACAATAGCAGGAAGAAGAGCTAGTAGCACACGCTGCTGGCCACCACTAATGTCTAGCCGCTGAAAAGAAAGTAATTGCCCATCATTCTAATGATGTGGTGGTGGTGGTAAAAGAAGAAGTGGTGGCTTCCTCGAAACAAAGGCAGATTTGTAGCATGAAAGAAAAAGAAAAAACTGGAGCCACTTACAGTCATTCTGCTGACCACTGCTGACGCTGTTCCACTTGAAGAGACTGCTGCTTTGAGGTTGCTGTTGCTGCGGAAGTGGCTGTGGGAGCGGTTCAAAGGTCGTCGTCGATGGTGGTGACAGTGGTGAAGATGTCGAGGAGGAGGAGGAAGTTGACGTCGAATTGAAGAACAGAGCGCTAGTCAGATTGGCAGTGGAGTTGTTGAAAGGCTTCAATGTTGTCGTGCTGGTGGTCAAAACAGACGAGAGGAAGAAGCCTTTCGATGTTTTAGGTGATGATGATGATGATGATGGGGGTGGTGGTGAGGGTGATGATAGTGAGGGTGGAGAGGTCGAGGTCAAGTCAATGGACGTAAGATTAGCATGACTGCTGACCACTACCCCTACCGCCAAAAGTAGGCTAATTAGGAAGGAACTGCCGCCGTTGAGCGGCATCGTTGATCGGCTGCTGTTGCTTTGTGCTGCGTGTCTGCAGTGGCAATGCTCACTGACCACCACTAGAGGTTTCGCAGAGATGAGGGGCTCTCTTCCCAAGAGCACAAGAGACTCGTTTGCCACCACCACCACCACCACCAAGTGAGAACTCTTCCGAAGTGAGAAGAGTCAACAGCAGCAGCCAAATTAGGAAGCAGAGGACGGTCAGTGTCGAACGGAGAGGCGCGTAGGCGTCGGTGGCAACATCACAGCTGTGCTGAAGGTGCTGAAGGTGCTGAAGGTGGTAATGTGCTGTGCCGATGCTCGCTGAAGATGGCTGCTGCAACACTTGTTGTCGTGGCCGACTTGGCCGCCGTCGAACAGTCAGCCAATTATTATTATTATTGGTAAGGTGTCCTCAGCAGTCCTCGATGATTGAATTGAACTTGCTCATCTGCTTAATTGTCGGCCACACTATCTGAAGATGAGAAGAAAGAAGGCAATTTATTAGCATGATCATCATCATCATCAGCAGTAGTGGCTGCCAACCGCACTGCTCCACGGCACAGCTGAGACTGAAACTGAAACTGAAAGGAGAAGAGAGTGCCCGCCAAATTGAATGATGCAGCTGCCGCTGCCGTTGCGAACACTGGCACACAGGCACAGACGGCACCGACTATATCTGGAACAGCAGCAGCAGCAGCAGCATTTGAATCCATTTCGCCGCGGAAGGCCAATCAGTCGTCATCTGGTGCCAGTGGTGCTCACCACTTGGACACACAATCTCGGATCCCGTTACTCCAACTGCCACTGCCACCGCTGCTGCTCATGCTCTCCAGTGGGGAGCACCGTTGGTGACTGATGCGGCGGCACACAGTGAACACTGCAGCAGCAGCAGCAGCAGCTCGAGCACTTCTGCCGCAGTGTTGTGGCGGCACCCACTCAAAGTGCGAGAGAATGAAAGTGCTGCTGCTGTCAGTGAGACACCGCTGCAGCAGACAACAACAACCGCCGATAAGGGGGCTACTGCTGCAGTCTTCGGTTTCCATCAGTGTGATAAACACACAGTACTAGTCAACGGAGCTGCAGTAATCCATTTCTAGTCAACGCACAGCGGATGCATTTCAGCAGCAGCAGTTCGGCAATGATTGCAATACCAATGTTAAAGTCGTCATCATCGGCAGCAGCAGCAGCTGGAAAGACCAATTGTGTGCAATAGCTCTCAACAATACTCAAGCTCAATCGCCAAACAAAGCAAATCAGTTTCTCACCATTTTCCCACCAAAATGGCCTCTGGACAGGGCCCAGGCGTCAACTACCTCCGCCAGGAGATTCGCGGCTTCATGGTGCTCGACGGAGCCAATGCAAACAGCAGCAGTAGCAGCAGTAGTTCAGCAACGACCACAACCACAACAACAACAAACACCACAAGTAGCAACTCTTCCACCTCTGGAGCAGCTTCTGCCGCCCAGCAGCTGGTGCAGAGCCTCCCCTCGGAGACGACCACGCCCGCCTCGGCCAATCTGAGCAACCGGCTGAGCCGTCTGCCGGCACAGCTGCAGCAGCAGCACTTTAAGAATCTGTGGAAGCACTACCGTAAGCACTATCACTTCTTTAAAAGCCCAGATTCTAAACACCCTTTTTCCCTCAGTGTACGAGCTGCAACAGAAGGCGCCCACCCCGAAGAGGGTCATCTGCCGCTTCAACATCTCCAGCCGACCGGCGCACTACGGCAGAGAGTGAGCCTCTGATTTTGAAAAATGTTTAAACAATATTCTAATTCTCATTTTTTTCCAAAATAGATTCCACGGGATAATGGCCCGCGAGGAGGCGGACCAGCTGCTGCTTGAGGAGGACGGCGAGGACGGGCGGTACCTGGTGCGCGAGTCGGCGCGCACCCGCGGCCAGATGACCCTCTCGCTGCGCTTCAACGCCCTCACCAAGAACTACCGCCTCTTCTACGACCGAGCCACCCACTACGTGAACGAGCTGAAGCGCTTCAGCACACTGCACGACCTGGTGGCCGACGGCCTGATCACCCTCTACATGGAGCTCCACGCGGCGGACTACATTGCCAACCTCACCAGGGAGTGCCGCTACGAGGAGTCGCCCTACATGACGCTCCACCGGGGACGAGTGATTCCACCACAGGCAACAGAAAAAACGACCGTAAAAAGTACCAGCAATGCCTTTGCTCAGCTGGCCCAACCACAGCCCCAACAATTGAGCTCCAACAGTGCCAAAGCAGGGGAGGCAGTGCCTCGATCTCAGACCCAGTCCCAGGTGGGAAGTGGTGGCAGTGGCGGTAACAGCAAAGTCCTCAACCGACGATCAATGGGAGCAGCTGGAGGAGGCGGAGGCATTCGACTGATCACCAGCCACGACGAACTGGCGGCCCCGGACGACGACGACGACGAGGGCATCTACATTAGTCCCTGCGGCGCAGTGACTGGCACCGTCTCCACCAGCAGCGCCTCCACCACTCTGCACAACATTCAGGCCTATGAGAAGGCGCACACCTTCCGGACGCACACCTTCATCGGCAATCCCTGGTGCGACTACTGCGGCAACTTCATCTGGGGCCTCATTGGGCAGGGCGTTCGCTGTGATGGTAATGCCTAATGGCAAAACACTGCTGTACAGCAAACTAACTAACACTACCTCTCTCTCCCCGATTAGACTGCGGCTTTGGCGCCCACCGAAAGTGCTCCGAGCTGGTGCCCAGTGACTGCTGGTAAGCGTCTGCTCTAATCGAATCAGCCCAATATCTAAATTATGCCATTCTATTCCCTCCCCGTCCAGTCCCTCACTGTCGCACATCCGACGCATCTTCGGCATCGACCTGACGACCTTCGTCAAGGCGAGTAACTGCCTGCGCCCCTTCATCGTCGACCTGCTGGTGGGCGAGGTGGAGCGCAGAGGGATGATCGTGGAGGGCATCTACCGCGCCTGCGGCTCCTCGGACGCCATCGACGCCCTGCGGGAGCGCTTCGAGGCCCACTGGGAGCAGGCGGACGGGTACCTGCGCTCAGTGGAGGACGTGCACGTCATCACCGGCCTGCTCAAGCTCTACCTCCGCCTGCTGCCCCTGCCGCTGATCACCTTCGAGGCCTATCCGATGTACATCGAGGCCATCAGTAAGTGTCTGCAGGAGAGATGGAAAGCAAAAGTATCACAACAGCTAATTAACTCCTTCTAATCACTACAGAAAAGTCAAACCAAGATCAGTCGCTGTCGGCGCTGCGAGATGCCACAGCCAAGCTGCCGCCCGCCCACTACCAGACGCTCAAGTACCTGGTGACCCATCTCAATCGGTAATGCCCACCAAACTCAATCACAGCTCAATTACTTACCTTGTTATGTTTTTTCAGTGTATCCAGCCAGGAACATCGCAACCTCATGTCCGCAAAGAACCTCTCGCTGATCTTCGGGCAGACGCTGCTGTACACGCCCAACATTCCGATGATGTTCCAGTACAACTGCTGGGAGCTGGAGGCGAAGGTCGTCGAGACGCTCATTGCCTGTCATAGTAAAATTTTCATTAAATGAGCCCATATAGTTGAACTGCTGTAACATACAAACTACTGTGCTTTTGTACCTGTTTGGGCGATGATTATTGGCGCTGCCTGTATCTGTCTGTCTGGCAATTCCATTGCTGACAAATGTCCTCCCAAATTACCTTCTCCTTGATTTCCTCCTTCTCCTCCTGTTTGCGCGCCTCGATGTGCTCCATTAGTCGCTTCTCTGTCTACAAAAAGAGAATAGGCAGTGTTATCAGCAGGCCATTGAAAGCAGCAGCAGAAAAAGCAGAAACAGCTCAGTACGATTGAGCTCGCTCTCTTTTAGCGTTTTTATTACGGCTTCATCCTTTATCATTTAGCACCTACTTCTCTCTCAGTCCCTCTCACTGTCTCAATCTGCTATGGCCATTTGCCCTTTTATTAGTAGCTCTTTTGCAGATGATGGCCGCCATTTAGCAGTGAACGGAACGAACCTTTCCTTCGATTGACAATGGCCAAAAGAAGAGAAAGGGAAAATGAAAGAGAAAGGGAAAGGGAAACCAAACGTCTGCACCAGCAGCAGCAGCAGCAGCAGCAGCAGCTATTGGTGTCCGATCAAAGAGTAGTTCAGCAGAAGGGAAGCAGGCAGCCCTTTGATTTGTTTTTATTGCCGGCAATAGAACTGCAGCAGCAGCAACAGCAGCTAAATAAAGGGAGGCAGTAAAGCTCGGGTCCAGTCTCTAGTAGCAGCAGCTAGTCGCTCATGGCGGCAAAACGGCCCATAAACGGGCGGCTGTTCAGACACTTTGCCGTCAGTTCACCCCCAGTCAGGCAGGCATTCTCTGGTGTTCATTTGCTTATTGGCAGTGCCCCACTCAACGCCAGAAACAGCAGTCTCCCCGTTGGCCTTTTAGCAGCAGCAGAATTCGCACACACAATATCGATTCTCGTAAAAGCTTTTCTTCTTCTTCTTCTTCTTTATTCTTTATTCGCTGTCAGGGTGTGAGCTCACAGCTCGCACTAAACGGGCAAATGGAGGGAGAGAGGGAGCACCTGTGCAGTTAGTGCTTCGGTCATGTTGTTCGTCGTCGTCGTTTCACACTGTTTGACTCTGCCACCTTGCCGCCTAGCGAACGGATTTCGCAGCCCTGGCTCAACTGAGTTAACCTTCCTTCTCTCTCTCGCTCCTTCTCTTCTCCCATTGCCGATGCCCATTAGCCCGTATGCTGCTTTTCATACTCTCACTCTCACTCACTCTCTCTCTAAAACTAGTCAACGAATAAATTAACATTCCGCAAGACGACACTGCACAGTGCACACACACAGCCCAGACAGACAGACGGCAACAAAATATTTGTGTTCTCTCTAAAGTATTTGAGAAGGAGGATGAAAAGTTTGGTTGGGAAAAGATGTGAATTCGGCGGCACTGTTTAGCCCCCCTCTTCAGTCCATCTTCATTCCTTCTTTTTTTCTACTCGATCATCAGGCAAAGTGCTGCTGGTGCTGCTGCTGGCCAGTTCTGCTGGGCAGACCTAATGGAATGGCAGTGTGCACTGCACAGTCAGTGCACTCCACAACGACGACAGTAAAGGCCTAAATTTAATAATAACAAGATAGGAAGGGGCAGGATAAACCGAGTTGAGCAGCCGAGATTGGACAGCTGCTGGAGAGCTAGAGCAGTGTGGGAACAGTGGGACACTCTACACTCTCTGCAGGTGACACAATCAAGGTGATTGCTTGCCTGCCAGGAGGACCGGCCAAGTCGATCATCGGCGCCTCGGTAGTCTAACCCTAGCCACCAAAGCCGCCACCGCTGCTGCAGCTCTAAAAATAGTACTCTCCAGACTGTGCATTTGAATATTTGCTTTTCCACCACCACCACCACAAGCAGTGCTGACATTTCCATTGAGTAGAGGGAGAACTCGGTTGGGTCAGCAGAGCAGAACCTGAGAAAAGCGAGTCTCAGACATAGAGGGCAAGACCCGAGACACATTCACTCAGTCAGGCAGGCAGTGGGTATTGAGCCATTACCATAAGAAAGCGATTATTGCAGCTGCTGCTGCTGCTGCTACTGCCGCCAAGTTGTTGTCGGGGCAGGAGAGGACGGCAAGTCTCGCTCTCTTCCAATTGCCCAGCATGTCGCACCGGGCACACACACACACACACACTTTCACATCTTGTCCAATTTGTATTTTCTCCATTTTTCCTCGGTTCGTTCGTTCGGCGGCATCGGCTTCGGCGGCAGCATCAGCCACTTTGGCCACATACAAACACACACACACACACACAGTCTGCCGTCATCGTATTTTGATTGTAATCTCATTTCACTGTGACTTTATTACCCCGCGCACTGCCGTACACAGAATTCTTCGTCGACCGTACGCACTGAGAGCACAGAAAGAATGAGAGAGAAATCTGTGCTGACAGAAGGAGACGGGGCAGGGAAATCACTGTGAGTTGGGTCCATTAAAATGGAGAGAGAGAGAGAGAATCGACAGCAGCCAGCCGAAATAAGTTGGCCAGCAAATATGGAAAGGGAGAAAAATGGAAATGGAAATAGAAAACGGCTGCTGCTGCTGCTGCTGCTGCTGCTCAAGAATCTTGGCCAGCATTCTACAGCGTCGGACAGTCAATAAATCAAGGCAAAACAGAGAAAATATGAAAATGAGCTCGGACAGGGAGGACAGGGACACTGGCACACACACACACAATTGGTCGGTCATTGTTGTGGAGCCCACTGTCAAAAATCAGTGTTGATTGAACAAAAAATTGGCTGCTGAACAGAGAGTCAGCAGCATCGGCCAATTGAATTGGCCTTATCAGACGTCAAAGTCGGTTTGTCTGCTGGTTGTGTGTGGGCTGGTGGCAGTCCTCTGCTCTGCTGTTCATGTTCAACTAAATGTCGGCTAAAAGTCAAACAGGCAGGCAGGCGGCAGTCAAGTGAAATCAGCGGGCTGGTGCCCGCTTTAAAATCTGCACTGCCATTTATTACCACCTCCCTCCTTCCCTCCTTCCCTTCACAGCTAATCGAATTTGTCGAAAGATGTGTCAAAATGTTGCCACAGCAGCAGGCAGGCAGAGGCAAAGGTAAGCCATAGGCACACCATTTGCCAGCAGCACCATTCACCATCGATGGTCATTTGTCATCCTCGCCACTTTCCATTTGTTTTCCCGCCACTACTACCACACAAAATCTTCGACCTTCTATATAGATGAGAAAAGCAAAAATGAACTTTAAACATTTTTTTGTCATTATCATCTGCTCCTTACATTAGAATCAATTAGCGCAGCATCTGCCTGCCTGTCTGTCTGCTTGTTTGTCCTCCTCTCACCTCTCTGCTGTCAGCTGCTGATTGATGGGCATCTGCTTAGAGAGTATCAGTCCTGTCCTGTCCCCCTCTCTTCCGCTTCATCAGTAACTTCCACCCCCACCCATCCACTTATCGATTTAATCTACTAAATTGAGCCCATCGATTGAGGGCAAGCACACTGGCTTGAGGTGACTTGCCTAGCAGCAGTTGAGATAGGAATCGCAGGGGCGAATTCCTGCGATCAACAAAATAAAAAGATGCTGGGTCTGCCTGATCATGATCATCATGATCATCATCGTTTGGCGGTGTGGTGGTGGTGGTGGTGGTGGTCTACGCGCGCTCTAATCTAATCTAATTGACTCCAATCGAATCGAGACTTCTCAGTACTGCTGGTCAGTCTGCTGGCTTAGTCCCTTTCTCCCTCCCTCCCTCCCTGCGTCTAAACGATTGCCGCCATCCGCTTGATCCACTAATGATGGAGGCGCCTTTGCCGCAGAAAACGACTACTACCACTACTACTATTGGCCATTACCAGCAGCAGCACAAACAGCGACTGCTTTGACTATGGCCAAAGTATCCATTATCGTTTCGTTCAGTGGCTCGGCTTTCACCCTCTGAGCAATAACACTTTAATTCGCAGCTACTACAACACACAAACAGACTGACTGACTGAGCACTGCTACTAGTTGTTCACAGTGCACCGAGAATGAGAGAGAGATCACACACAGTGCAGATCGATCAAGCAATGAACACTACTACTGGAAAATGGCAAGGAAAAAAAGGCAGACACTTACTTGGACAGCGACTGTGTGTGTGTTATTGGATCCACTTTCTTCTGGAGAGGGCTTCAGGGCAGGATCCTCTCTGTTTCTCTTTCCCTTCACTGGACAGGACAATTAGAGTGGCCTAGTGCAGCTGGCTGGCTGGCTGGCTGGTCAAATGTTCCAATGGGCTCGGGGCCTAAGGAAGAAGAAGAAGAAGGAATGTGAGTATTAGAAAGTGTCTGTGTTACATATTTGAGAAATGGCAAAGTCAATGGCAGAACACACACCGACAACATCACTGCCTGGCTGGCTGGCAATCAGCCAAATCAGCAGTCTGCCTGCCTACAGCAGGCCTAGTCAAGCGAACACTCACAGCAGCAATGTAATTGAATTTGCATACTGTGCGAATGCCACATACACCACCACTCACTCACTTCAAGTTCCTCCTCATACTTTAAAATCTCACTCAGTTTTTTTCAATTGTCGCACTACTTTTCCGATCGACTGCGCTGATACTATTCGATGATTGGCGAGAACTGTGCAGTGACTGACTGACTGCCTGCCTCACTGCCACTCTGATTGAACGTGTTCAACGGCTAAAGAAAAGGAGCTGAGGGTGACATTCACAGCAGGCTGGCTGGAAAAGGCTTCCTGTACCTTGGCTTGAGCAGAATTGGCTGTTTCATTACTTCAGCAGCAGCAGCACTCTAGCAGCTCTCCCCTTTGATAAATCGACTAATTTGACGATAAAGTGAGGTACTGACGGTAGTCTCCTCGTCTCCGATTGCTCTAATTTCTCTTTCTTTTCATTAGCTCTCATTTACCCATCCACCACCACCACCATTTATCATTCACTGGGCTAAGTGCAGGCAGGCCCTAGGACCATTTCACCAAAAATAGTTTTTTTCCGTTGCTGCATCTCGCAGTTTTTTTACTGGCACTGTAAAAACACTTCTATCACAAGGGGTATCACTTGCATCAGCAGCAGCAGCGTCCTTTCATTCATTAGTAATTAATTTGACAAGAGAAAGTGAGAGTTTGGGTAAAGCGTTGACATTCTCAGTCAACACACAATATACTTTTTCTCGCAGACAATGCAGGAGTGCAAGAGGGAAGCAGTCAGTCAGCCAGTTTGAAAGGAGAAGAAGAAGAAGAAGAAGAAGAATATAAAGTGTACGGTGATTTGCCGTGGTGGTGCTGTTCAGCCAGCGCACTCTCAAGGGGAAACGATAAATAATAAATTGAGATGCGGAGATTACGGAGAAAGTGAGAAAGGTGCTGCTGCTGGTGGAGCCAGTTAAGCGCAGTCTGTCTGTGTCTGTGTCCTCGCAACTTTTGTTCAGGTGCTGGCTCTAAAGTGTGTGTGCCAGTGTGTGCGGTATTCCACGACTACCACCACCACCGAACAAGACTGCTCATCCGACTTTGACAGGGAAAGGATAGAGATGCAGCAGCAGAAACAGAGTGTACTCTCCAGAGAGGACTAACAAGCGATAGTCATCGAGGAGAAGGAGGATGAGGAATATGCGCGCCCATGTGCTTTGCTAGCAGGCTATTTATTTGTCAGCTTTCAGCTTTCCTGCTGCCCGAGTTTGAGGGATTACCAACACAGCGAACAGGGCGACAAATAGGGCTGAATAGCTGGTAGAGACTGCAGTCAGCAGCTTCAAAGCTTTCCAAGCTGCCTGCCTGCCTGCACTGCCATTTATCAACATCAATTGGGGTAAACAGGACTGGATGGTGAATTACTGAGGTATGCACAAACTGGAGCAAACAGGGGGAGAAAACTGGGAAAAGGGGAGAATAGGCAAAGTCAGAGAGCCTGAATGGCACGTCATCACATCCTCTTCCCCAGTTCCAATCGCCCCCAAACTGCTCTGTAAAAAACAAGGTCCTCATTTAAATCATTCCAAATGCACTGGACAAGTGCGCTGGGACACGTCAGCACTACTGCTAGGCAAACTCAGCGCAACTCAAAATCTGCTTGCGGAAAGAGAACTAAGTGGCAGTGGTGGCGGTGGAGAAAGGTTAGCATTAGATCGTCCCTGAAGATCATCGCGGCAACGGAGACCTTCTCAGACCTTTTTGCCTTCTCACTTTAATCGCCACCACCACCACCAAATTCACCTGGGACAGAGCCCCACTCACTCTTTCTGCTGTTCGACCTTTCCCTTTCTTTCCCTTTCCCTCTTTCTGATCGCTGATTAAAATCGATTGCTCTCCTTTGTCGCGCTAATAGCCCTTCTCATTTATATTGTCTCCTGTCTGAGCGCGCAGAGAAAGAAAGACAAAGAGTTTAAAATGCCTTCTTCTCTGCTCTGCTCTGCGCCAGTCATTCATTAGTGTAGCACTCTCTCTCTCTCAAGAAGCTGCTGCTGCAGGACAAATAAAAACAAAGGAAGAGCAAAAGTCAATTAAGACGGTGTGTGCCTGCCTGCCTGTCTGTCTATTTGCTAGTGATGCTTTCTCCTTTCTTTGAAAACAAATCGATTGAGTGAGTGTGTGTGTGTGTGTGGCCAGACAGATTTGGCTAGCCGAATGCGAAGCAGTCCCGTCCCACTTTCCCTTCATTCAGTCATTCATTCAGCCAGTCAGTCACTCAGTCTCACTCACTCACTCACTACCATTAATCTCCATTTGTCCGTGTTTGGCCTTCCTCCTTCCTTTCTGGTAAAAGAAGGAAGGCATAAAGAAGCACTGATTTGCTGATTTTTGAATGAAACAGCAGCAGCAAGCTTGCCTGCACAGGATTTTAGAACAAGACAAAGGAAGAACAGAGAGGTTAATGGTCGGCTGGCTCCAGAACCAGAACCAGAACCGCAGACACAGAAGTAGATAGAATGTGTACTTTTTCCGAAGCACGGTACTGTACTGCTTCAAAGAATAGTCTAGTCGGTAATAATAATCAGTAAAGTAGGCTAGAATAATCAATCAAATGGCAGCCAAGAGAAAGAAAGAAAGAGAGGAGATCTCGTTTGTTTTGGGCAGCAAACACATGAACACATTCTCACTCCTGACAACCACCCCGGCGGCAGTGTGACCTTCAGAAGGACAGCAGCAGCAGCAGCAGCCTGTCAGCACTGGGCACCCTTTCGCCATTAGCAAACCTGGGACAGCAGCCATTAATTAGTGAGTCAGTCAGAGACTGGCCGACTTAATTACCCGCCATAATTCACTTTGTACACTCACTCTCTGGTCACTTCACTACTACTAGTTCAACACTGGTGACCCTTTAATTAAAGCAGCAGCAGCAGCGGCAACAGCCACCACCACTTTCATCTTTTGAGCAAACATACACACGAGCACTTCTTCCCCGCTCTTAACCCCTTCTTCTTCCTCGAAAATCGCTTTCCCCTAAATTCGCCCTAAAACAACTCCTCCACCAGCACTCTCTTTATCTGCCAAGTGACAGCTGAGCGCAGTGTGCTCTTATCAGCGCGCCCAACTCTTACACTCTGTCATCAGATAAATGGCACAAACTGCACAGTCTGCTTTGTCTAGTCGTTACTACTACAGTCGTACTAATTATAGAAGTCAGAATGAGAGAGAGAGAGAGAATAGGAGACACATTAGCATCTGTCAGCAAAAAAGTTGTAGCACCGCTGCTGCTGCACAGACACACAAAGTATCTCATCTTGTTCGACACATCCTTTTTGGCGGTCGAATAGTAGTAGAAAAAAAATAGTTCAACAGAAGAACAGTAGCAGTACCACCACCAGCAGCACATCATCGAGAAAAAGAACCAGGCATCATCCTCATCTAATGATGCGTCCAGCCAGCCACTGTGATGGTAATTAGTGGCAATTACAGCAGTTCTGTGTGGACATATTTCGGTTGCAGTACTGTCTACTTTAATGATGAGCATCAACAGCAACAGCAGGCGTCTTTTCAAGTTGATGCGGCGGCTGCAAACAAAAAGCTCCCACTGGCAACAGCCGAGAAAGGAAGATGGCTGAACGATGGCTGGAATGCGATAATTAAGGCCGGGGCAGGCAGGCAGGGCACCCATCAGCCAAATGATCAAGCAAACAAATCAACAGCGACAAATTGCTCTTTGGTAAATGAGAGAGAATAAAGGACCAGCAAAAGTCAGACATTCTTCATCTGGGCTAATTACTGGCAATTGAATGACATTCTAGACGAAGTAGAGAATCGAGTGACGAAATTAGACTGATGCCGCGGCCGCTGCTGCTGCCGCTGCCCCAAGTCAACCGCAGACATTGACTCCCAGCTGCAGCATCTGCTATTTTGGGAGGCCGAAAAAGGAGGAATCCATCTATCCATCTATTGATTCTCTCTCTCTCTCTTTTCTGTTACTTCTACCACTGCTGCTCTTCATCAATCATAATTAGCCTCCAGTGATGCAACTTTCAGAGAAAGAGAAAGTTTGGGTACTCAGTGCTCAGTGAAATACGCTAAATAGCTGCACCAGCACCAGCAGCAGACAAAGTGGCACTTCTTTTGTTGCAAATGCCGGAGAAATGCTCTTGAAGAGAAGAGCACTTTTGATGATGACGAGGACGAGGACCATAGTGGCGGTGGAGTGCACCGAGAGCAAAGCATCACCACCGCCATCATCATCATCATCTTCCGCCAGGCTGCTGGGCACAGAATGCTTTAATTGATACTAATAGCAATGGCGGCATTCTTTCTCTGTGTCCACCTCTCTCTCTTCTCTTCTCTTCTCCGTCACCTTTCTCAGACTGATACGTCAACATAGAGGTCCACAGTCCAAAACCTTTAGAAAGAAGGACAACGACAAAGGTGAGTGCCCCATTGGTAGGTACTGCGACTTCTGCAAGGACCGCAATTGGTAATTACCAACAACGATGACGAGAAGGAGAAGAAGAAGGAGAAGAAGGGAAGCGTCAAAGCAGAAAAAGCTGTCGGCGACAGACAGAAGGAGAGAGGGAGGGAAACAGACGGACACACACACACACATTGGAGTCCTGGGTAACGAGATGAGCAGTGACAAAAAACACACACACTGGGCCGGATCTGAATTGGAGGCAGCAGCAGCAGCAAATGGAGCGAGAGCATCAGAGTGAGCCTCCCGTCCTCCTCGATCAGCTCCGGATGTGCAGGCAATTTCCGCAGCCCATTAGAGTGAGCGCCCGGTGAGAGCGAAAAGCGGAGAGGTAGAAAATGAAAGGCAACGCTTGTCCTGCCAAATAACGACACACAGGCAGGCACAGGCAGGCAGGCAGAAAGTGCTGCCGTCGTACAAAGTGCTTCTGTACCGGTGTGTGTGTAACTTGGCTGCCGCTACTGCCGCTTATCGGACATACTGAAGAGAGAGAGACCCCTGCAGTTCTGTCCCCCCCCTCGCTTGTAACACATCCCTTGCCCGAAAATATGTATAAAAGTGTGTGTGTGTGTGTGTGTTATCGGTGTGCCATAAAACAGCCAAATAGTTGTAGTTGTAGCTGTTTCATAATGATGCTGCTGCTATTGCAAATGTGAGGGCAAATATTATTGATGCGGCGGTGGTAGTGGCAAGTTTGCCGCCATAAAAAGATGAATTCGAGCGCACTTTTTTCTTCGGGAAAGTAAGGAGGAAAACGACAGTTTCTTAGATGTTTCAGAGTAGTCTCTTGGATGTGTGGACTCTAGTCACACAACAACTACTACTACTACCACCACTTCTTCTTCATCATCCAAGTAAAGGTGACAACAAAGCAACATGCAGTATGTGTGGGAAGAAGGATGAGTGAAAAATGAAGTGACAAATTGATTGATTCATTGACTGCTGTTGGAGATTCCACTCACTACTACTTTCTCACTGAGTCTGATAGCTGAGGCTGGCTTCCAAAGAAGAAGAAAAGTCGAGTTTTGAAAGCTAATTTAGGTTGATGCTCTTTCTCTCTTTTTTTCTGCAGAAAGACACTCCAGACACCAGCACCAACAGCAGCACCAACAGCAGCAGCCGAGAACAACAAAAAACGGCAATAACAAGAGAGGAAAAGGAAAAGGAAAAGGACATTTTTCATTCTCAATTTGGCCAATTTGCTGCCTGCTGATGCTGCTGCTGCTGTCGCTGTTGTTGCAGTTGTTCTCTGTTGCGAGCCTATTGTTTTTGGCAATTTCATTGTTTCTTCTCCTACTACTGCTTCTACTTTTGCTACTGCCTTCGTAAATCTCATTTTCTAGTTGGGCTTGTTACGGGCAAAGACTGCAGCAGCACCAACAACAAAAATTGGTATGTGTCTGTGTGTGTGTACTGAATACCGTACAACAGTACTGAATTTTCACTTTCACCGTACGACAGTGAACGGGAGCAGCAGGTTCACACTGGTGAAAGACTAGAGAAAGGGAAAGGCAAAAAATTTGTCTATCGACTGCAAATCAGCGCACTGTGTTAATTTGATTTGATTCTGATTCGATTGGCTGCTGATGGCTGCCAAAAGTTGAGAGCCAGAGTAGTAGACATCTGAGGAAATCGTCTGATCGGAAAAGATGACAGCACAACCGTCTAACACCGGTGGCAGAGTGATGGTGGCACTGAGAAACTGCTGGCAGAAAATTGCTGAGCGAAAATTGACTTGAACAGAACAGCAAAGAACTAGAACTGAAGAAAGAAAGAAAGAGCAAGAGGAGACACATCCGAAAATACATACACACTGTCTGCACTAATCGAATTGAAGTGGGGAAAAAAGATGCTGGTGCTGGTGGTGGTGGTGATGGTAATTTCTTTTGAAATGAAAGAGAAACTCAACTCAAAAATGAGCCGCAGCAGCTCAGTTGGAAGGAGAAAATGGCTAAAAATAGCTGATGCTGCTGCTGCTGCTGTTGCGGCAGAAACGGAATCGTTAGTCTGTGACTGCCAGAAGAGAGTAAGGACACCGACAGACATTGAGCAAGATTTGCGACCAGAATTGCTGAACATGTCTAAACACACACAAACTGGAGAGGCAAACAGAAAACAGAGAAAACACTCACCGAGGATTCCTGCTTCGAGAGTAGAGCGGAGGATTCTTGCATCGGAAGACGAAGACATCAGTTGCAGCAGACGCACTCGTTGAGGATACTTCAACTTTGAAAACTTTGCCTGGAAGCCTTGATCTTCAGATTGTCAACTGCCGCACACTGCCGCTTCATCTTCATCTTCATCTTCATCTTTGAACACAGAATCAGCACAAGGGAAAATGTCTGATGACAGGCTTCTTCGCCACAAGCATCTCTACACCTTTCTAAACTTTTGGGGTAAGCACTTCATTCTTCATTCATCATTCTGCTACTGTTGATAGACAAGAAAAGATATCAGCGGTGGTGGAAAGAATTTGACTTACCTGTCGGCCCCAGCAGAACAAGGAGACAAAAGAATCCGCCAAAACCCATGCGACCCTTCGCAGACGACGTGTTATTTAGAATAATTCAAATAAGACGTTCATTTGCGAACCAGTTTTGATGCTGTTGTTGTTGTTTACTATCACCATCTAGATGAAAACCACGACGGCATCCTCAGCTGGGACGACTTTGTTCTGCTGGCGGAAAAGTTTGCCAAAATTCAGCGCCGTGGCAAGCTGGAGAAGGAGGTTTTCGAGCGGTGGAAAGCCATCTTTGAGAAGTGGTGGAACGAGCTGACCAGCTACGCCGACGCCAACAAGGTAACAATCTTTTAAGTTTGTTATAATTCTAACAAATCTACCTCTTTAGGACAAAGTGGTGGAGTTTCACGAGTGGTTGGACTTCTTCAAGACGCTAGGGAAGAACACGAAAAAGTACGAGGAGCTGCCGGAGTTCCTTAAGACGTACCTGCACCTCTTTTTCCTCTGCTCGGACGCCAACAGTACGTACCACCTCTTTAGGGCAATTATTTGTCCATTTTGGTTGGGTAGCATCCTCAGCAGTCAGTTCAATCTCACCCTCCCGTCGACATAATTTGCTGGCCATTTTTTGGCTTCCCTTCCCTCTTTGCAAGCTTATCAGTGCAGAGGCGAACGGCGGCGGCGACAGCAGCCGTCGATAAATTCGATTTCCATTCACTGCTGCCGCGAATAGCTCACGTGAACGTGCCCTGCATCCTCGAGCACTCTCTCTCGCTTCCGCTGCAGCCTTTTCTCTCTTTGCAACTCATCGTCATCATCATCCTCTGCTGCTGCTGTTCTATTTCCAGCCCTAGTGTCTATCGCTATAACTGCAGCTGATTTGTCTTTTGCTTCCGAGGTGTTCAGGTGTTCAGCCCCTTTTAGCCATCCCCCCCCCTGATGGCAGCAAACATTCCAACACAAAGCAGCAGCAGCCCTGACCAGGCACAGTCTTCTTCAGCTCAGTTCAGTGGTGGTAGCGCTGGTGGTCCATTACCTGTCAGCCATCGCCTTTTAATAGGCATTTGCTACAGCAGCAGCAGCAGCAGGCCAGACATTGTCTTCTTCTTCTTCTTCTTCTTCTTCTTCCTCTTCTTCCTCACTGGAGGTAATCTAAAAGGGCGGCTGTACCAGGAGAAGCAGCAGCAGCAGCTCCATCAACCCCTTTCATTTTATTTCATTTGCCAGCAGCAACAAAAATGTTTGCTCTCTCTCTCTCCTCTTTTCATTCTCATTTTCAGCGTCTCTACAGTGCATACATTGGCTGGCACATTAACTGGCGGTAATTCTACTGCTGTCGTCGTCGACGTCGACGTCGTCTTTGTCGAGTCAATGGGCTCAACAGCAGCAGCAGCACTGAGCAGTGCAATGCCCATAAACAATAGCTGCTGCCGCTGCCGCTACGGTGCTCCGCTGGTAATTCATAATCATTTTCAGTGGCGCAGGTTCCCGGAAAGTGGCGAGAGAGCAAGGCACAACTGAGTGCTTCCAGTGAATGCCGTTGCTGTTGCTGCCACTGTCACTCAATTTCATTCAGTCAGTCAGTCTGAGGAATTCTCGGTGTTCTCGGTGACTGACTCGACGCAACGATCAATTAGCGCAATTAAAAGGAGTAAAGAGGACTGACTGACGGAGGATGGGAAGGTGCTGTGGATCACAAGTCAGCGGGGATTTGCTGCCGCCGTTTTAAAAGCCAAGTTCAAGTGCATCAGCTTCGCAAACTCTGCTGCTGCTGTTGTTGTTGATGTTTGTCTTTCTTTGATGATCCCCCAAGGAAGTGCTGATTGAAGACCTTCTTCCTCTGCTGCAGCTGCTGCTGATCTATACTTTAAACAGATTAAAATGTCCGCTTTCTTCTCACAGTGTTTAATTAGGCAAATGCAGTAGTATCTTTTGGTCTGCTCTGCATTTATCTGTTCGCTTATCACCAAGTGCTCTCTCTCGTCCTCTTTCTCTCTGTCTATCACTCTTAATTAGCGCGAATTAATTTGCCCCTCATCATCATAATCACCCTGCCCTCCCTTCCCCCTCCTCCTCGGTACGTGATCTGCCAGCTGACCTTCACCACCGTAGTACAGTCGTAAAATGTACATTTTTGTGTACAGCTGTCAGTAAAACACAGGTCTGTAAAACACAGTAGCTGCAGCTGACAATTAAAATTTGCCGTCTGTTCCGTTTGTTGAATTGCGGTAAATGTCTGAACAGCTGTCTGCCCCACTTGCCCCATTCACTGCCAATCGGCATCGACAGCCCCAACCGATTGCCAACCAACCGCTTTCCGCAACCGCACCACAGCCAATTCCCAGCAGCAGCAGCAACCGGAGCAAACAGAAAACACACACAAACACCCCCAGCGCCTGTCTGCTTGAATTATTGAGAGTAGCCAGTCAATGTCAGCTATGCAAGCAGGGAGGGAAGGAAGGCAAGCAAGCAAACACACACACACACACTCACTCACCTGCAATAGCACCGTAGCAGCCCCTTAGCAAACTGGCAACAAACTGCTACCACTGGCAGGATGACCTCCTGTTAAATGAACCAAACCACTTTTAATCGACGCAGA
>JAALOO010000885.1_pt1 | contig 24075 bp, 23 predicted proteins | sample 7257641 | NCBI WGS metagenome assembly JAALOO01 (sample SAMN14085613, study PRJNA598686) | mite metagenome | biome: ENVO:01001000; feature: ENVO:01001002; material: ENVO:01001226; isolation source: single female mite from University of Michigan culture on fish food culture... ...
TCTCTCTCTCTCTCTCTTTCTCTCTCTCTCTCTCTCTCTCTCTCTCTCTCTCTCTTTCTCTCTCTCTCTCTCTCTCTTGTAGTTGGATATTTTTCATCTCCTCTTCAAGTGCACCATTTCATCATTTTTCATCGTTTCGCTCAATCTGGCTGACTGACTGTGTAGGCTTTTACTGCCCTTTTCTAATTTCCGTCTACTTTTTGAGCTAGCTTAGTAGCAACAACAACAAAAACTTGTACTTCTTGACAGTTTTTTGCTACTACTTTCTTTTTGTACAGTTTGACCAGAAAACAAATTTTTGTACTGCAAAGAAAAACATCATTTTTTGCCATTCTTTTTCTTTAATTTTTTACAGTATTTGCTTAATCTGAATACTACAAAACTAGTCAGTCAAAAAGCCGTTTTGTCAATAGAAAAATTGTCGCGTGTCACATTCACCAGTCGTCCACATTAATCATAATTAATAATGCATCAAAGAAGCAAGTGTGTGTAAGTTTGTGAAACAAATGAAAAAGCTGAGAAAAGGCAAATCGAAAACAGTTTGAGTCGTTTGCAAGAACCAAGCAGACAATCAGCCAGTCGGGCAAAAAATCAATTGAAGAATTTGGGACATTTTTTTATTTTTTGCAAAGCTTCAATTTATCTCATTTTTTCTGCATAAAAAACTAATGATGAATCTGCAGTAGTGGCAGTAGTAGACTAAACCAAATTCCATCTATTCATTGAACCTGTTTGCTGTTGTTGCTTTAAAAAAGTCCTCAAAACGTCTACAGAAAAAGTCTGCAGAAATGCAGAAAAAAGAAGTATAGACAAAAGTACAACTTTTTTCAATGTCAGCTCATTTTTTCTTTCTTTCTCTTTTGGGCGCCGTTTTTTTATTGTTGTTGTGTAATTGGTGTAAAAGCAGTCAGTTTGGGTGAGTGTGAGTGTGTGCATAATCAGCAGTGTGCTTTGTGTTGTTGCCTTTGTTCTTCTTTTTTGCTTCAAATCATCATCTTATTTGAGTTGTACATCTGTTTTGTGCGCTTGCCAATTGTACCAAAGTTTTCTTTTCCAATTAAAATGGGCTTGAAATGGGAGAAAAGGAAAAGGAAAAAAGGTTTAGGCAAATCAAAACAGAAGGGGTTTACTACTGTTTAAAAGCTGAATAGGAAAGTAAAGCTGAGAACAATAGGGAAAAAGAGTGGAATGGAACGGAAAGTCTGCTAGTGAGGGAGAAATTGTTGTCTGCTGCTGAAGAAAAAGTTCTGATGATAAGTTGAAATGGCCATGCTTTTGGGCACTTGAGTCACTAAGAATGTGCTCTATATTTTTTGTCCGATTCCGATTGTCTGAAAATAATGAGACGCAATTATTCACGCACACAACACACGACTGCCAACTAAATAAAAAATTGATTTTTCATTTTTTGTTGTGTTTTTTGCATGTTTTTGCATGCTTGCCTGCGTCCTTGTTCAATAGTAGTACAGGCAGTCAAATTTGCTGCCGATTAAAAAGTCGATCGATTAAAAAGAGAGCAGCATCAGCAGCAGCAAAAAGGACGACAGCAACCTTGACTTTGGATGATGCCCATGTTCTCCTTCTTTTTGTTGTTTTTCCCTGTAACAACTTTGACACTTGCTTCAATGAGCTTTGAGAGGGGGAAACGGGGATAGTCCTCCACTTCGAACTTTTTTAGCACACAGCTCACTTGAACTTTGCTGCCTTACTGCCTCGATGATCACACACACATACACACAAACACTACTGCTGCTGCTTCTGCTGATGATCATCAGTGTGACAACAGGGGCCATTTATCAAGCAACAAAAAAGAGGGGAGAAAGCGAAAAGACACGCATCTACAAATGTGCAAACACACACTTACTCACTCTTATTCACTCACTTAGTCCTGCACTTTTCCATCACCACCGCCACTACCGCTTTGTTGCTCATCTAACGCTTTCATCTTCCCCAAAGTTTGATCTCCTTTAAGTGTGTATGTTTCACCAGGATTTGCCTCCCTCCAGACTGGCGATGCCGTCTGCTTCAATGGACACCAAATACACACACACACAGACAGACATTTACACACACAAACTTTTTCCCGATTCCTGAGCGATTCAAGAGCGGGAAAGTTGCCCTGTACTGTGTGCTGTTTGTACAGTAGTGGTGTACGGCAGTGTACGGCGGCAGCAATCAGCAGTGCCCAAGTGAACTTGAGTGACAAAATGCTGCTGCTGCTGCTGCTGTTTTGGCTGGCAGTTTTTGTGTTTGCTCAAAGTAGTTTCTCTCTTTTACTTTTGCGCGCATATTTCGCTTCAGTGCTCCAATCTTGCTTTGCATTGTTGACGCCTCACTGAACAGTGCTTACTTACTAGTTTTCTACTAGCCCCTAGTAGAACTAATCAAAAAACAAGATTTTAGCTAGTTACAAAGCAGAGAAAACGGCAACTTTTCACTAACAAGTTTTTCTTTTCTAAGTACTGTGTATTTTGAACAAGAAGATCAAGGCAACACCTTTAGCGAGCTTAATCCTGATGTGTTTTGTTTATCAAAACACCTCAAAACAATCAACAAAATATTGCCTGTTGACTTTTGCGTAAAGTTGTGTGTGTGTGTTTTGCTGAAGTTATTACGCTGCTTTGTTTTGATTGTTTTGTGTTATTGTTTGTGTGATTTTTGATGAAATATATTGTTTTCGAGTTATCCGTTATTGATGTTGTTCATTTCACATTGCCTGACTTTGACTAGCTTTGACGTCTTCGTTGCTGCCGTCATCACTGCAAATCAACAGCAAATTCATTGGAAAGTAAAATTTTCTGTTGTTACTTGCTCATTTGCTTTTTTGCACACACATACTTATACACACAAAAACTTTTGCACACTTCATTCATCCTCATTCATCTTGTCTCGTCCCTTGTTGTTGGTCCTGAGATGCTGTTGTTGCTGATGTTCAGTTCACATTAACCATTTTCTGTTCATCCTTTTTGTTTTGATTTCAACGCTGGTCCAGTGCCCTAGTGTCTGGCCATTTCATCACTTGAAGTGTTTACTTGTTTGCCCCTTTGTTCTTTCTCTCAGTCGGCGTCTGTGTGTGTGTGTGTGTGTGTGTGAAAATGAAGATTCACTTAGGCAAATTAAATTAACTAAACACAGAGAGCTTTTTCACTCACTCTTTGCACTCTTCTTTTTCTTGCCTTTTCATTTTCCAGAGCTGTTGTTGTTGTTGTTGTTCGGTCGTTCGTTCGTTTGTTCCTGAAACTGCAGCACATCTCACCAATTAGCAGAGAATGTTCCAACAAAAGGACTGACAAGTTTCTCTAGTGTTCTGTCTGGTGTCTAGTGGTTAAGTGAGTGCTCTGTGTGCGTCATGCAAATGGGATTCAGAAAATGTAAACCAGGAAAAAGGGGATGCGGCAGAAGGAGTAGTACAAGTGTCTGCTGACATGACACCGCCACTTTCTGGTTCTCTCTTTCTCTCAGCCGTCACTCATCATCTTTTAAGTGCACGCAAAGCTTTTAGTGCAAAATAAAATAGTTGTTGAGTAGAAAAAAAATTGAAAACGACCTGATTGACCTTAGTTACCAAATGTCAAAAGTAGAAAAAGAGAACGCTAAGAAATTAAGTTACACCAAAGGTTGTTAACCTAAAACAGCAGCTACAACAAAATGGAAATAGGTTTTACCTCTTCATGGTTTCATCTTTTTTAGTCAACCAAAAAAGATGCAATCAATAATAGATTAAGAGTTTTAGATGGCAGTTTAGGTGTGTGCACCGGAGTAGCAAGTTGAAGTAAATAATTTCTTCTTAATCATTCAACAACTTTCACTTCCTATCACTACTACCTGTATTAGGTACGTGTATTTTTTGCGTCAATCTATCAGCTTAACTGTGTGTTTCACTTTCATTTTATTTAAAACAAAAAATTTTGAAAAAACAGTATAAAATTAAAAAGCTTCCAAATCAAATGAACAGAGCAAAAAACACTGTAGTTTATTGTACGGCCCGAGATGAACCCATACTCTCACACACACATACATTAGCCCACTGCGTAGTACATTGCCTAGCTCATCCCCTTCTGTTTGTGTCTCGTTCAAGCTTTGAAGTTATCATCATCATCATCATCATCATCATTAAATTGTAGCTTGACAAAAAGAGGGAACAAAAAATCAAAAAGACGAGTACGAGGACATTAGCGTTTAGCGTTTAGCTTGGCCTGGCCTAGTCAGAAAGAACATGAGCCAATTAGCGAGCGACAGTTCAGCTAGCTGAGCTAGTTAGCTAGTTAGTTTTGTGTAGGGGCAGACGGGCAGGCAGACACGTGTAGTGTTTCAGTGGAAGGAGGAGAAGGGAAAATCAAGAAGAATAAAAAAGAATAAAAAAGGAAAATGAAATGAGAATCAGGAAAAGTTAGATTTCATTTATAATTACTAAAAGCTAGTGCTGTGTACATGTGAAAGGCTAGACAGCGTCTTCATTAAGTTAATACGCTCACACACACACACACACTTTCAATGAGAACAGCGTGCCCAAACCTTTTGCTCTAGTAAAGTTAGACAAGCAACAATGAAATGAGATTCTGCGTTTGCTGCCAGAAAATGAAAAGAGAAGGAAGCGAGATTGCTTAAACCACATATACATTTACTTGAAGGGCTTCTTTTGGTTGGCTTTTCACCATTCTCAAATTACTCATTGTACGTTGGTTTTGGCTAAGTTTTTTTTGCTCAAATGAGGCTGTATGATGATGGTAATGCCAATTAGTTGCCAGTTGATGTTAACGTGTAAACTGATACTTGCCACTTAAAAAGCTGCTGCATTCATGTTTGGAGTTTGTGATGATGATGTAAAACAAGACAATCAGTGCATTCACTACTTTTGGCCCACCACTAATTACCCAAAACACTCTGCTTTGTAAAAAAAGTTGAAACATGAAAACGGAGAACAAACAAACATTCAAACTAAAAAATGCTGAAAATAACGACAAACAATAATAATATTTTGTTTTTGTTATTTAATCCTTTCACAGATTGTCCGCCATGGTTTTCCCTATCAACCAACGGCCATCGCTTTTGATCCAATTCAGCGATTGATTGCCATTGGCACTCGTAATGGCACACTTCGACTGTAAGAAACGACTTGTTTTTAGCTATCAATTCGCCGCCCAAAATTAAATTATTTAATCATTTTTGTCCAGTCTTGGTCGACCAGGCGTTGACATCAGCGTCCGCCACATTCCAGAGAGCGCCGTACTGCAAATTATCTTTATCACAAATGAGGTAACTAATTTTTGTTATGTAAACAAATTTTTAAATGTTTTGTTTTTGAATGAACTCAATTAATTAAATGGTATCTTTTAACTTTTTTTCTCTAGGGCCAAATGATCACTATCTGCTCTGATGACAGTATGCATTTGTGGAATCTCAAGTCCAAGAAAATTGAAATCATCCAGTCGCTTAGATTTCAAAAAGAAAGGTACAACATTGTTTGTGTTTTTGTTTTAGTTAAAGTTCTTTCTCAATTTGTTATACTTACCACAAAACTATTTTTCTTTGTTATTTTAACTTGATTTTTTATCACCTGTTTCAGGATCACCTCAACTTACCTGGCTTTTCAGAGCAAGTGGCTGTACTTGGGCACTGAACGGGGCAACACCTACGTCGTCAACGTAGAGACCTTTTCTCTCTCCGGCTATGTGATCAACTGGAACAAAGCCATTGAATTGTAAGTGAAATAATGATAAAATTTCGATTTTTTATATGCAAAGTTTGCGAGTGTTTTTTATTAAAACAACAAACACAAAACAGTAATTAAGATGCGATTTTAGTTTTTTGACTAATTAATACTCACTAGAGCTTTTTCTCTTTTGTTTTTTGTTTCATTACTATTTTGCATTTTAGTACGAGCTGGTAAAAGTTTTTTATATTAGGTTTCTTAAAAATCTTTTTATTTTTTATATTTTAGTTTTTGTTTGATAATACTCAAAAATTTTTTCCCCTTTATGCACTCAAACTTGTGATGATAAAACTTCGGTTTTCAATTTTTTTGTGGTTTCGGCGGTTTGCGCTTTTTTCCTATTTTACTTTTACTTTTTTGCAAGCAATTGTTCTTTTGCGTTTTTTGCAAAAAATGAATTGTCAGCTTTTTTATTTTTATAGTGAACAATGAGATTTTTTTCGTTTCTTAATTTTATTCAATTTGCATAAAAATAACTTACGCAAACTAAACTCATATTTGCGTTTAATTCGTTTTGTTTGCCCTTCTTTTTTGCTAGTTTTTCCAAATGTCATATTTTTAAAGCAGGCAGACAAAAAAATTAAATGTTTGCAATTGATGAACAATGACAACAACAAGATTTAATTTATACTAGTTTCAAAATAAATTTTATTTTTAAAAAATGTATAAAAATTTTTATAAAGTTTTCTATTTATACTTGCCAAATAATTTTGTTTTAAATTTTAAAGTTGTTTAATAATTTGTGGTTGTTGCCCAAACTAAAACTGCAACAAACCAGTCAAAATATTTTTTTGCAAAAAACTAACGCATTTTTTATCTTTTTTGTCGCCTAGATTTTTTGCCTAATTTTGTTTTCAACGTTATTTTATATCTAAAACTATTTAAAATTATTTTTTGACCGGGCATAATTTGCATTTTAACTATGCTTTACGTAACTGCAAAAAGAACAGCAACGGAATGGAAACAGTTTAGCTTTTTTCCACTACTTAAAACGAGTTTGCAGTTTTTCCTTTGACTATTGCCTATGTTTAGCGTCATAATGAAGCTTTAAGCTAGGTTAGAAGCTAAGACGACAAAATGAATAAAAAGCCTAGTGAAGCTGAACAAAACCAGGACAAAATTTGTGTTGTCTGTTTTTCAACCCGTCGCCTAATATTGCCTTTTGCTTTACTTAACGTTGGCAAAATCAAGCTTACACGTTTTGTCTTAAATGAGAAGAACAAAATGAAAAAAAATAAGTAGGTAAAAGCAAGGAAGAAAGGCTTCTCTAATCTCATAAGTGAGCTTTACAGCCGCGATTACTACTGACGGCCATGAACGGTGGTGGTCGTCGCTTTCGGTTAAGATCTAATTTGTCTAACTTGCTTTTAAAACTTATTAAAAGGCACACAAAATTAAAAATTTTAAAATAAAATAGAAAGGTTTAGGAAATAGAAATACATTGTTTTTAAAATGAAATTAATTTGAACATTTTTTAGTTAAGCTTAATGACTTTTACAATTTGTTGTGCGTGTTGTAACTTTAACTGAATATTGCTTTCGGTTTTTGTATAATAGCGTAAGCCTACTTTTATTTTTGTTAATTTAAAATATTAAAAACATAGTATTTTTTATTAGTCTGACAAAAAATTACATTTGCATAAATGTACAATTTGATAAATCATATTAAAAAACGAGTCCAAAAAATAAATTTTAAAAACAAACAAATCAAAATGTAAGTTCACTCACACGCAAAAACAAAAAGTTTTTGGCAAAGTTTGTGAGCACTTAGCCATAGTTTGCAAAAGCAAAATTTAATAATTTCTGACAAAAAATGTTTGCCAATGATCGATCTATTTGCTTTACTCGTTTTCAGTTTAGTTAACCTACTTTAGTTGCACATTTATGCAGAAAGAATGTTTACAGTGAAACCGACTACTATTTTAATCTACCAGTTTCCATATTCATTCACTTTTTTGCCTTTGTGTTTCCGGGCAATTAAGCAGATCAAAATCACAGTGAATTTAACAATCTCAACAGAAAGTAATTTGTAATTTGCTTAAAAAATGTTTTTATTGAAAAAGAATTGTTGTACTACTTTTGCACTTAAAAGACTTTGCCGGGTTTAAACACACGCAGTAGTTTCAATTACCAAAATTGCACATTTTTTCCAGTGTGTGTTCAGAACGCAAACGCTTTACTATGCGTCTTAAAATTAGTTTAATAGAGAAAAATGAAAGCTAAATCAAGCGACCGTATGAATAGCATAAAGAATGTATTGAAAGCTTCCAAAAAGTGTACCAAGCAACTATAAAAAGTAGAGAACAAAACAAAACGGAATGAACAAAAAATGTAATTTTCCAATTTTATAAAAAGCAAAAAAGTTGTTTTTTAAAATGGGTTTCACTTTACACTACTAGCTTATTCACTAGCCCCTCTCATTTCTTGGTATTGATTTTTCAATAAAGCTCCTGCAAAAAAGCACTGTAATACTTGCTTGTAAAGCAGGCTAAAAATAGATATTACAAATACATGCAAACGCCAATTTTTGTGTGTTGCCTAAACCCAAAGCTTTTACACTTGAAAGACAAATGTTGCAACAAAAAACTTTTTTCTTGTTGTCAATCAATAACTTTTCACCTTTTTTCCTTCCAGGTCACGTAAAACTCACCCAGGCTGCATCATCCACCTCAGCGAGTGTCCCATTGACTCGAACAAAGTAAGTGCTGCGGGCCATTTGCTGTTGTTACTTTTAGCAAACTCATTTAGATCAAACAAACTCAACAGCTTGTGTAATCTCTCAAACAACTACCTTTCCCCCTCCTTTCAACAGCTACTGATTGGCTACGAGACGGGCAGCATCGTCCTCTGGGACCTGCGCAACAAGTGCGCCGACTTCCGGCACGCCTACAGCGAGGGCATCAAGTCCATCAGCTGGCACAGCGAGGGTCGCCAGTTTATCTGCAGTCACAATGACGGCAGTCTGAGCACGTGGAACGTCAAGGCGGGCGCCAAGCCGCAGTCGGCCATCTATCCGCACTGTAAGTTCAAATCTTTAAGATTCCTTACTTTTCTAGGGCCTTTTTTAAAGATACTTAATATCATCTTTTCTTTCCCTCCCTCCCTCCCTTTGCCTGCAGCAAAATCAATTACCACCGACCACCGGGCGGAGCTGTGCAATCCCATCCTCAAGGTGGAGTGGCGGACGGTGCGCAACGGCGAGGCGTACATCATGTTCTCGGGAGGAATGCCGGTGGAGCCGCGGCCGACCATCAACTCCAACCAGATCCTCACCGTCATCCACGGCAAGTCGACCACCGTCCTCGAGATGGAGCACGACATCGTCGACTTCATCACCCTCTGCGAGTCGCCCTACGAGGCCGACTACAATGAGCCGTACGCCATTGTGGTCCTCCTCAGCAAGGACCTAGTGGTCGTCGATCTGCAGACGCCGGCGTAAGTGATAGGAGTACTTTTTTTCAAATAGTCCTGAGCAATGAATTTTGACCCGCTCTTTACTCTTTTTCATTCGGTCCAGGTATCCCTGCTTCCAGAACCCCTACCCGATGGACCTGCACGAGTCGCCGGTCACCTACTGCTACTACATGGCCAACTGTCCGCCTGACCTAGTGCGGGCCTTCTTCCTCGTCGGCCACAAGCAGACCAAGCGATCCGGCTTCTCCGAACGGGAGTGGCCCATTAACGGCGGCGAGTGGGGCAGTTCTACGGTCAGCTACGCGGAGATCATCATCACCGGGTAAATGGAGGCTGAAAAAATCAAACATCTTCTTCTCAACTTTAATCTTTTTGATAACCTTTTTTGGGTGTTTGTTTTACAGCCACGCCGACGGCTCCCTCAAGTTCTGGGACGCCAGCTCCGTCAACCTGCAGATTCTCTACAAGATGAAGACGGCGAAGCTCTTTGAACGACCAAAGGCGCCGCCTGCTCACTACATTCTTCCCGGAGGAGGAGTGGGCAGTGGTCAGTCGGGAAACAATGGATCATCCAGCAGTAATCAGGCCACTGGAGGAGGCGATAAGAGTGGAGAAAACGGCGGCTCCAACGGCGGCGAGAATGAGGACTTCTTCGCCATTGAGTACATCTGCTTCACGGCGGAGAATCGAACACTGTGCGTCTCTGGCGCCTGCTCCCAGGTGATGGTCTTCAAGTTCAACAAGCAGGAGTGCAGCTCGGAGATTGGGGTAAGCAAACCAAATCACGTTTTAGAGCTTTCAGTTTTCAAAAATGCTTTTTTCACAATTTCAGGTCGTCGAGGTGGTGATGAACTACGACGACCCCGCGCAGACGGCCTCGGCCCTCGAGCCGGAGGTGGTCGTCTCCGGGACCAGTTCCTACTGCCAGACGGGAACTGAACAGGCGGGCGGCCACGACTCCTCGCTGTACTACCCACTGCGAGCCCGAACCGGCCACCACAAGCGACTGGCCGGCTTTCAGGCGGAGCTGGTGGCCATCAGTCCGTGGATCGACCGACGCAGCCCGCCCTATCGCATTCTCTCCATGAGTCACAATATGCATGCTAGTCTGTAAGTTTTTAATGTTTAAGAATTGTACAAATGGTAATTAATTTCGCTTTTACTCCGCTTTTATTTGCCAACTCAGACTGGCCTACGGCACCGAGAACAGCCTGATCATCATTGACCTGGTGCAGCGCAGCGTCGTCCTCAACGTGTCCACTCTGACGCTCTATGGTAAGGCGTGCTATTGAATGCTTTAGAGTACTTTACACGTTTATATTAAATCTTCATTTGTTTGCACACACATTTCATTTCAGGTCCCAGCGATCCAATTGAGCGTGGCGGAGGTGGAGGCGGCGGCGGCGGAAAGAGCCACTCGAGCAGCAAGGCCACCAAGCGCTGCACCTCGGCGGGCCCGTACGCAAAGGACGACAACAATGGATCAGGCGACGTCGTGGACCGTTGTCGGTCTCCGGTCACTGAAAACGTACGTCAGGCTTGTGGCCAACTTTTTGTTGCTGTTGCTAATTTGATTTTGTTGTGTGCGCTTTGTGCCCTGTGCTTTGCTGAGCTGATAGCTTTAATGTGCAGTTTGTGTGTGATTGTTGATAATAATCTATAGACACCGTATTTTAGGAACTCACTAGCTAGAAGTGCACTAGATTACCAGTAGATTAGCTGTAGCACTAGTTTGCAGTTGTGTGGCAGTTTTAGTTTAGAACAGTTTTTAGATCATATCTTTTAAGATGGTTTTTGGGTTGTGGAAGAGCTATTTGAAATCAATCAACCGAAAACTGTTCTCAAAATCAAGCTTTACTTGCAATCAACCAACGGCAGATTGTTGCCGGTACTGCACAAACATTGGCGCGCCTAACCAACTAACCGCAATGATAACCTTTTAACTTTTGGCCTAAACTATAGTGACTTTTATTTGAAACCTTTTTTATTTACATTTTTATTGTTTGAAACCCTCATTTATTTTATTTAGACCCCCGATTTGCATGTTGTTACTCAAGTAGAATCCCCCTCTCATCTTCCTCACACTTTTCATCACCTAAATGCCATTGCCGAGAGCCCCAAAATAACCGAGGAACACATCTCATCATCATCAGGCGCAGAGAGTGGTGATAATAATCTTTCTAATGATAAAGATAATGATGATGGTGTTGATACTGGCAATGACCATAAAAAGCCCACTAGTCTCATCACTACCACTAATTCCAAGGACGCTGATAAGAGTGATAAGAACATCACTGATGATGATGATGATGATGATGACGATGACCACTCTTCATTGCATTCAATTCAGAGTATTATCAACGAGCTGGAGGCCAACATGAAACAGTCAGCTGATGAGGACTGCTACGTCGACGAGGAGACAGACAAAACTGAAGAGGGAACAACAGCCTCAACAACAACGTCCCGTACTGAAAGTCCTGCATTGAGCCTGCAGATTTCTTCCGGTCACAGTGGCCTTCAGTCGACCACCAGTCTGAAAGTGGCCGAAGTGGTCACAAAGCCTTCCTACAATGCCTCAGTCTCAATGCCGGTCGGCAGTGATGACAGTACAGCTGGCCATCGTGTCACCACCACCACCGCCTTTTCACCGCCGCCAATCCCGCCACCTCGCACTAAAGAGAAGACCCGGTTTTTCCCCTTTTCCCTCGGCTCCAGCTCCTCTAGCTCATCAGCTTCAAAGGATGACAAAAAGAAGAGGAAGACTGACAAAAAATCTGCAAGGATTTCCGTTGATTCGGAGCCGTCTTCAACGACGGCGACTGAAGACGTGGTTGATGGCGGCGGCGGCGGCGGCGGCGGCGGTCGTCGATCACGTCAATCGTCCGGAAACTCAAAAAACGAGGACTTGGGAGTTAAGTCCTTAACCTCCTCCACCTCCTCCTGCTCAATGACGCCTCGTCGAACTGTGGTAAAGTGTCGCAGCAAACCAGTGGACTACTGCTACGTCTCTGATAACGAGGTATCAGCTCATAAGCGAACCACTACTACCACGACCACCACTACCACCGAAGACATATCATCAAAGGACCTGGGGCCGATCAGCCCTGAGCCGCCCAGTTCCGTTCTTCAGGACGGCGACGACGAGGTTTTTGACCTTTGCGAGTCCTCCACACTGAACACTGCTCAGGAGGCTCTAGTCTTTGACTTTGCCACCACCACCACCAACAGCCAGTCAAAGCCGACAATGACTGAGCAGCATCAAACATCACTTGATGAGATTAAGTCGCCGAGGACCACCTCAGTGACTTCTGAGGAGGGGGCACCTCTCAAATCAGATGCCGATCAGCAAGTTAATAAAGCTGAGGTCGTTTTTGAAACCTGCAAAGTGGGCGTCAAGAAGGCGCAGCAAAGCAAGCCAGCGATGCCCATTGAGCTGCTGCAGTTTGCCAACAAGAGCAACTTTGTGATGGCGAAGCATCACTTTCTCGACTTTACCCTCAGCGACTCGGGCTCAAACAGCAGTCACAGCCTGATGAAGGGACTAATTCGTGAGTACTGCCCCTCCCCCACTCCTCTCCCTTTTCAAACAGTTTCCCCAACTGTTGACCACCTCTGCTCATACTGTCCTTCTTTGACCTACCTCAAACTAAATTTAATCACATCATAAACATATCTAACCACTCGGCCCTTGCAACCAAACTACTGACTAAATTACTCCTCTTTCATTACGTTTTACACTAACCTCCTTCTCCTCTTCTGTCCAACCTTTGCACTACTATTATCGTATCTTCTTGTACTTCTTCTTTTTCATCTCTTGCTCTATTCGTTTTAATCTTTATCGTCATTTTGGTTGCTGAAAATTACTACTTGTTAAGGAAAAAGTGTTAAGAGAACGGGAAGGTGAAAGTTGTGCCGCCAAAGGTGGCAAAAGTTGTCTGTGCGTGTTAGCATTTGATGCTTGTGCATTAGCTTTGAGCTTGACGCTTTTAAAAAGTGTGCTGTGTTTTATTTAAAAATCGTAGTAGCTTGCTTTAGAATATGTTCATGTCGATGTGACTGTGATCAGTCACGGTTGTGTGCCTAGCCTTGATGATGTTGCTGATGCTGATGATGCTAATGATCCGGTAACGCCAAAAACCATTTTATTTATTTGTTTATTTTCTTTTTTTCTTTCCCTTTTAAACTGCTCGCAACCAACAAACCAAAAAAACTCTTCTACCGCAACAAACTTTCTCTCTCCTTCTCTCCTCTGTTTCGTTCTGTTGACGGGACACGCGCCCCTGCAATTTCACCGCCATACATTTCCTAACCTCCTCTCTACGCTCTTCTATCCTTTGGTTCCACCTCTCTTTTACCTCTCTTTCCTTGTTTGTCCCATTTATAAAAAAATACTGCTGCTCCTGCTTAAAACAAACATTCAAAAACTGCTGCAAACCAACACAACACGCACAAAACACACAAAAAACTGCCAATACTTAGGTTAACGGCGTCTGCATGAGTCCCACCACTTCGGCATCGAACTCAGGCCGCAACTCTGCCGGCTTTGCCGTCGGCTCGCCCGGTTCGGCGGCCTCTTCAGCCACGCCCTCCACGCCAGGCGGTCCTCGGTCCAAGACGGGGGCGGGAACGGGAGCGGGAGCGGCGGGGGCGGGGACGGCGGCAGGAATCAACTCCTCGCAAGGCTCGGCGGCGGCGGCAGCAGCGGCGGCGGCGGCGGCCGAGCTGAAGCGCTCTCGTTCGCAAGGTACACGAAAGTTACAGATGATGCACACGATACACCAGAGCATGATGTCCATGCCGTACTACAACAGCAACACTACCAACACTACCAACAACACTTCCTCCTCTTCCACCAACACCACCACCACCTACAACTCCTCCTCCTTTTCGGGTGATCACCCGCTGCATCACCACCAGCAACTGTCGCGTCACCAGTCGCCGGAGAGGCACCGGCAGCAGCAGCAGCAGCAGCAGCCACTCAGCAATTCTAGTAGCATAAGTCATATTGGCCTGCATCACCACTACCACTACCACAGTCCCTATGGTGCGCTGCACCTCAGTGGTTCAGGTTGATATACAAGTGCACACACACACACCCGATGATGATGATCCCACCACTAGGATGATGATCATCATCAACAGCAGCTCTAACTATTTCTTTCTTTCTCTCTCTCTCTCTCTCTCTCTCTCTCTCTCTTTCTTAATTTTAAGCATATTTTTGCTTTTTATTTTTTTTCTACAAATCTACGCATTTTATTATTTTGTGATTTCACCTGTGGTGATTCCGGGTGATTCACAACTTGTTGATGCGTGATTTTTCTTTATCTTTTTTTATTTTAATTTTTTCCCTTTTATTTTTCAATCTTTCTAGTTTGCAAATTGATTTTAGATTTTTTCCGAGCATTTTCTAATAGTTCATTTCCCTCTTTCTATCTTTTCTGCTGCCAGAACTTTTATTTTTTATTTTTAAATTTTTTTAACTAAATTTTTTTTTATTTATCCATCTATCTTTCCTTTTTGCTAAACTATCACTTGCAATCATTTCTTTTAGGTAACCAATTAGTTTTTTATAATCGATTTAGTTGCAAACCTTTTCTTGTATTTCATTTTGTAGACGTCTAACTGTCCCTTTCTATACCTTTTTAAAATTTATTTAAATTTTTATATTTTAGCATATTTTAAGCACACTTAATCAGTTTGTAGTTAAAGTAAACCAAATTTAAAGTAGTAGTTAGTAAAAGTAATTAATTTTTTTAATATCAAAAAGTTCAGTAGCACTTGTCGTTAAATGTTTTATTTAGATTCTTTTTCATACACAAAAAACTAGTAAGTCACCAGTGTTTTAAAGCAAAAAACTAGGTCAAATGCACTCAAACACTCTTTTCACACTTGTTTCACAAGAACACACAATTTGATTGCAAGATTAATTTTAAAAACAATCAATTTAATTAGTTCTGGCAGTTAATTTTGCTTAGTTTTTTATTGCAAACTTTTTATTTTATTGGAGATACTTGAGTAAGACTAGGGATGATCACACACACACAAGTGCTAATTCAAACCTTTTGTCCTGTTTTGAACCCAAAAAATATTTGACAGTTCAGTAGTTTAATAATGCCAATGATAACTTCTCAAATGAGCGCCAAATTTTGCCAAAGCTATGCAAACAATTCAATGCTGCCAAGTGCCTGAGGTGCCTATTACAACACACAAGTTCCAAGCTTAAAACTTCCAATCTGCGGAATCTGATCACCACTGAACCAAACTGATCATGATCATGATTACCATGAACAATTACACTCGATATCACACATTTTCCTTCAAAAACATTGCTAAAACACACACATCAAACACATCAATTAACAAACACGAGTGCATTAGTGTTGCATATTGCCATTGTGTGTGTGTGCCGTTGTTTGCTAGAGCTTGGTGTGTGTACTTTTTTGTGTGTTTCATAGCTCAATTAGATATTAGTTGTGCAGAATTAGCAGTTTAAATTTTATGTAAGAACTAAACTGCTATAATGTTGCTACATTGAAGTTTTTTATCGTTAAAAACTTCTATTTGTTATTCAGTACTTAATTATATAAAAAAATTTTAAAAATAGATTTTCTATTTTAGCTTTTTTAAAGTGCAGTTAAAATTTTAAATTATTTTTAGCTAGCGATAACATTAAGTGCATGATAAACTTTTTTGTTTTAATGTAAATCAGTGTTTTACATGTAACATTATTAAGGTGCATTATAAATTTGGTCAAGTTATACCATTCCATTTGCATGTCAAAGTTAATACATTGTGCATTTTGCTGAACTTTTTTCCTGCATTCACATGCATTTTTTCTATTTTTACGTGTTATTGTTTAGCATGAAACTACCTCAACTTCCGTCTTGCGCTTTCTTCATTTCCTGCATTTTCCTAATCTCTGCATGTTTTCTCTTTTTGCTGTGCTCTTTCATTGGATTTGTTTTATTTTTTCTACTTTTTTTTGTTTTTCATTATTTTTCGGTTTGTCTTGCCCTCTAACCTTTTACTTTCATTTTTTTCTCTAATCATATTTTTTCCTTTTCAACTACTATTTTTCTACATACACTCTTTTTCTCTTTCTCTTTTTGCTCCAAACACTGCAATTGATCACATTTTAATACTAATTTTGTGTTTTCTTTTTCCCTTTTTCTCCATCCCTTTCCTTTTATCTCCTTTTTTTCATTCTTCCAACCAATTTCCCTCTTTTCCAATTGCTCTACCTCCTCATCCTCGTTCTACCTCGTTCCTTCTTTATCCTTCTCACTTTGCTCGATCTTTAATTCAAACAAACTCTTTCTTTGCCATGTTTTTGCCACTCACCAAAACGACTTTCTTCAAACAAAAACCGCCTTGACTTTTACACAAAAAAAAACTTTTGAAAATCATCGTCAGACAAATTGGACAACTTCACGCGATCTCGCAGCTCGTCCATGTCCAGCCTGGAGTCGGTCGGCAGTGAGGCGGTCCAGTTTCTCTCCTTTGCCAACACCTACATGACCAAAAATGGTATGGGCACTGGACAGACCAAGAATAATGAAAAGATCTGCTGATAATGACCTTTTTGTGAAAATCTAACATTTATTTATCAATTTTTTTCCAGATTCCACGCCCACGCCGACGCTGTGGGTGGGCACCAACTTCGGTTCGGTGATCGTCATCTCGCTGACGATGCCCGACAACTACGACAATCGCGTGCTCTGCCTGCAAACGGTCCTTGCTACGCCCACTCGTAAGTTGGCTCTTCTTTTCTTCAAGCAGCAGCTTAAACTAAACAAAAAACATCTATCGTCTCATCTCATCTTTTTTCTTTGACCATCTTTGCCTCACTCATCAGCCTGCATCTTCCGCCTGAAGGGACCGATTCTGAACATCGGCTTCATGGACTCCACCGGAGCGCTGCTCTCCCTGAAGGCCGACCAGTGGAAGGACTCACCGGCCGACATCCCCGGCGGCTCGGCCACCGCCAAGCGCACCGGCTCGCTGACCATTGCCCGCAGCGGCAGCGGCGGCGCCGGCTCCAAGCCGGCCAAGATTTCGCCCAGCAGCTCCAGCAGCTCTGACTTTCGCGACTCGCACCTGGTGGTGATCACCTCGGAGAAGCAGGTCCGGCTGATTGCCATGCCGCTGCAGCTGTGCGCCCAGAAAGCGAACATCACCGAGACGTCGCAGGCGGTCCGCGCGGACATTGTCCAGATGAAGACGCAGGGTAAGATGGTGGTGATATGAGCCATGATAAGCGTGCTTTTCAACAAACTTTGATTATTATTATTCACAGACGCCGTCTGCCTGGCCGTCTACGTCGCCACTGGCAACATCATCGTCTACAGCCTGCCCAGTCTGCGGCAGCTCGTCGACGTCGACTTTCTGCCGCTCACCGATGTTCGGTACGATTTTAGACCATTTTGGCACAAAAAAAATACTAATACTTGACCAACTCAATTGAAATTGTCTCTGGTTTCTAGCATCGCCCGCACGCTGACTTTCAGCACCAACGGCCACGGCATGTACCTGAGCTCGCCGAGCGAGCTGACCAAGTTCACCATCAGCGCCAACTTTGCGGAGAACCTGCCCGACATGGTGGGCGCCCTCTACACGGCGCCCAAGGAGTTGCCCGAGCCGCCCAGGCAGTCCTTCCTCAAGGGCTTCTTCGGAGGGGCGCCCACGCCCCTCGACCGCGAGGAACTGTTCGGAGAGAGCAACTCCGGCAAGGCGCTCAAGGCGACGGCTCGCCTCATTCCCGGCAGCTCGGAGCACGCCAAGGCGCACACCGCCGCCCTCGGCGGGGAGTTCGCCAAGCTGAGAGAGGTAATTGTGTTTTCTTGTTGTTGTTGTTGTTGTTGCTGTTGTTGTTGTTGTCTGTTGTCTGCTGTCTGTTGTGGCGTAATATATAATTTGCATAGAATGAGGCTGTAGTTTTGATAAGACTCTTGATTAAACTAAAATTTTCTCTCTTTTTTCAGGGCTTCACCGAACGTGGCGAGCGCCTGGGCAAGCTGGAGGACAGCACAGCGAAGATGCAGTCCGAAGCGGAGGCCTTCGGCAGCGTCGCCCATGCGGTCATGCTCAAGTACCGCGACAAAAAGTGGTACCAGTTCTAGAGGAAAAAGGGAGAGTTTTATCAACTGAAAAAACGTGGTCAAGTTCTAGTCATGGTCATTGTCATTTTCATTGCCACTGCCACCACTGCACCCAAACTGCATCTCACTGCGCCCACTTCTTTGCAGCTTCATGTTGTGTCAACATTGCTGCAAAAAAGGTCAAGCAAAAATTTGGCAGTCACTCTTGACAAACAGACAGACAGATAAAATTTGTTGGCTGACACAAAGTTGCTTTGAATGAAGACAAAAAGGAGGCAAAAAGCAAAAGAAAGGTTGCAAAATTAACTTTTTGCCGCTTTTTTTCTAGCCTATGTCACCAACTTTCTCGCCTCAGTTCTCCACTTTTGTTTCCTTCATTATCAATCTTGGACTATGTTCTCCACTCAGCACTCCCTATCTTCTTCTTCTTTTCAACTATTAACACTGACACATTTTGCATTCTAAACTGATGCCAAAAAACAATCTCAATCATGGAGAATAAGAGTTGAAACACTTCTCTGTTGGCGCGCAAATGCACTAATCACATGAAACACACACAAAAAACAAATATAATTTTTACATACCAATGGATTTAGTGATGGATGATGGATTTTCATCTTTCTTTCTCTTTCTCCTCTCTCATTCATCACCCTCATCTCTTTACTGTTATACTGTTGTGATTGTAGAAAATTTATTTAACTTTTATTTTCTTTTTTCTTGAGCTAAACAAACTTTTCGTTTGAATTGTTGAGCCGGACAATTCAAAATTAAGATTGTTTGCCAAGAACACTCACACGTTCAGAATTCTTTTTTCCTTTTTTTCTTTCTGGACCACTTACTAATTACCTCTCATAATTTCACCCCTATCTCAATTTCCACTTCAGACCTCTCCTGTCAGTTGCCAAAGCCAATTTTGTTCTTTCTTTTTTTTATTTATCATTTGCTGTCATCATCCACACACAAACACAAACACACCAAAAAATCAGTAAAATGAACACTCTTTCCCAATTACCACTTTTTGAGCATCAGTTGACCAACACCCAAAGCAACAGAAAGCAAGTCAGCAGTGCAAAGTGTTCTGCAATATTTGCTTTGTTTCAAACACTGCACTCTCTATGAGCGTTAAGCGTATTTGTTTTCATTCACTCATTCTTCTCATTCTCATCATCATTTGTCTTCTTCTCCTGTGTCATTGTTTGCTAGCTGTTGTTGCTGCAGCTGCAACGACGGACTGGACAAACATCGCCAAATACCTTGTACTTTTTTATCATCCTGATCATTATGCTTAACATTAAAACGCAAGCACACACACACACACACACGTCAACCGATACTGCAAATTAACACACATTTTCTTTTCTTCTCTCTTACACACAGACCACTTACAAATAATGTTAACTTGTTACATTATTGTGTTAAATTTATTTTTTCTTTTAATTTTTTACGTTGTCAAACCAGCACACACACACAATTCAGAGCAGACAAACGTCTTACAAAAATCAAACTCTTATTTTCAACCTGAAAGACACTTGCAAGGCTTGAAATTTGATAGTAACTTGAACATCAAAAACTATGCCTGAGTTTTGGCAATCATCATCAAAATGGTTTCCTACTCAGCTTCTCCAGGAAAGCCATTTTGTTCGTTGTTCTGTTTCGTTGTTTACTTGCTATGCTCTAATGATATGTTCAAATTTTTTTTCATTAAATTTTTCTAATTTTTCCCTTTTTGATCTCAAAACTCTTTTTTCCTAATGATTTGCCGTTGACACATGTTTCACAGCAACAAAGCAAACAACATCATCATTTCAAGAATGTACTGCTGACTGGTCGCCAACATCTGTCACTTCAACGCGCAAAAATTCTTAATCTCAAATGTATAACGTTTAATTTAATTTAATCTCAGTAGTTTTTGTACTTCTTTTTCATTTTTCTCATTTTCATCAATGTCATCACTGTCAACAACATCACTATCATCATTGTTATCATTGACCACTTTTCTCATTCTCATTCTCTTTTTCTCAATTTTTTTCCTTATAACACTTTACTTTCTTTTAATTATGCAATCATGTTAATCCTGAAGTCCACTACAAGCAAACAATAGCAATTTTCAGACACAAACACACATACACACAAACAATAAATCATTGGCTACTGAACATTTTATTTTATCAGTTTTTTTCTCGTTTTACAGAAAAATTACAAATCTGTAAACACTTTAGCAAAATGTCGTTTCTCCTTTATTTTAATCTTTTCTCAGTACACACAACTTCTCTCTTTTCCCCCAAGTAAACAAATCCAGTAAAAAGCATCATTTTCCACTTAGTTTTTCTTTTGTGCATCTTTGCTTTTGAGGTCATCTCAAAATGTCATAATTCAAATGTCAGAATACACACCTACAAACAGGTCAAATGCTAATTAAACCGGTAAAACTGTACATGAGAACCAGTTTTACAGACGATTCACTTGAGGATGCACACAACTCATACGGCAATGTAATTGTACTTGTGATTGGTACACATAAACACACACTAATTACTAAAAACACAGACTCACACACCCACACAAATATTTAACTACAATGAATTTGATGAAAAAAATTACTGAAAGACAATACCATTAAACATGCTTGTCAAAAACAAGCAAAAACCCAAATCACACACACACACAAAAACAGACACACAATTTTCACAGATTGAACACTCATTTTGTCCAAGCTATCGTTGTTTCCTTTAAAACAATAAAAATCATTATTTATTAATCCGTTTTGCAATAAAAATTATTACCTACACACAAAGAAAAAATTCTTAAAATCTCAATTTTTTTGTTGCACAAAAATGTTTTTTCTATTTTCCAGCAAATTTGTCCAAATTAGCCTGAATCATTTGACTGAAACCCATCAACACATAACCAAGGTAGAGAAAGAGAAACTGAAAAATAGAAAAAAAGAAAGAAACCCAATAAAAATGCATTTGTTTAACTTTGAACAAACATACCTCTAAAGCCGAGTAGAAGGTGATCGGTTGCAGAGTGCCAATGGTCAGCGCCATCTTTGGTTTGTGCAGCAGTCGATTGAGTAGATCATCGTACTTGAGTTTGTAGCAAAGCTGCCACCTCCTCTTTCCGCTCATCAGCATTTGCAGCCGGGGAATGAACCTCCTCGGACTGTGGAACACCGTTTGGACCCAGGCGAGGGGCGCAAAGACGACGAAGGCGGCCAACGCCTGGAAGAAGATGATCAGTCAGAAGAGGAGCAGCGTGAACAGCGGCGGCGCCGCAAAGACGTTCCGCTGCAGGAGGTAAAAATTGGTCGGCAGATGGGTGAGCAGAAAGCAGAGGAGGACGTTGCCAAAGAGCTCGGCGCAACCACGCATTACCAGGTAACAGACTCGGTTGTGCTCGTTCAGCTGTCGACTGAGAAGGGACGAGGTAGTTCGAGTATGATGAAACACAGGTTTTGAGCACCTGTTGAGCGCCAGAGACGCCTGCACCGCTCGGTTGACCTCCTTCACATGGCCAGCGTACACTAGGGTGCCCAGGAGGGTGCAGCCGACGAAGAAGGCCGACGACTGGACCATCTGCAGGAGGCCGAAAATGCCAAAGTGGGCTTCCAGGTGAGCGTAGACAATGCTGTACCAGGGTGAACTGAGGTGTCGTACGATCGGACGACTATGGTAATAAATGCGTAGGCTATTAGAACTGAAAAATGCAAAACAACTAATTAAATGTGTGTGTGTGTGTGTAATGTCTAAGCTGTATGGAAACACTGTCTTGAGTTGTTTAAAATACTTACAGTAGCAAATTTGAGCAATGTGCATCAAATGGTCTGTGAGTATGCAGAAAAGCAGTGCTTGAGAGCGAACTTTTCTAGAAAGCAATGGCAAAACTTTAAGAGGTTTTTTGAAAAAACGTTTTTGATCGATGTTTTCAAGTGTAAAGAAAATTAAGATTTTTGCTTTTAGAAAAAAGTAAACGCTTAAAATGTTTGGCGGAACAAACATGGAAATTGTAAAATAATTTTTTTAAATTGCTTATTGAAATACCCAATTTTCTGGCTATCACTGAGTCAAGTTGGTTTTTGTTTAATAAACAGTTTCTATACTCGTCTTGATTAACCACAATCAGCTCATGCCACCAAACCCAAGTGATAGTTTGGCGATCGAGAAAGTAAAATGAAAATTGACAGTAAAAATTAAACGTTTCAAAAAGCCAGACAACCACCATATAGTAGGAATCATAGGAGTCCTTATGATAGGACACCCAGTAAGTGACCAAATCATAATGCAAATCGTAGTGCGTATTCTTAAAGTCATCCCGCCAAAGATACATGATGTAAAGCATTCTACAGGAGTAAATCCACAAACCAATGTCGCTTACAAAAAGCCACCGCTTGGCGTTAGGAGACAGTGCTGGCTCAAAAACTGCACGTGCCATAGAGTAGTAGCAACGCCGAACGTTTCCTACTGACAAGAAAAATGACATTTTACTTTATTGGAATTAAACGTTTTAATAGTACAACAAGTTTATTTAAATGCTAGAATGTTTGTAAAATATAAAAAGTTAAAAATGTTTTTATGCATAAAAACAAACTGCAATGGAATCATTTTATGGATTCTTTCTACTTTCTACTAGATGTTTTTCTGCTAGTAAATTTTAAAAATGTCATTTTTACATTCATGCTTTTGGTCAAATTGGGTACTAGTTTCTCAGAAGTTAAAATTTATAAATAAAATCCACATAAAAGTAGTTTATATTTTAAATATCTGTTGTAAAAAATGCAACGTGTCATTATTTATATTATTTACAAAAAATACATTAAAAATTAATTGTTTTTTACAAATATTAAAGTTAAAAATGTGTAAATTTTACCGTTTTTTTAACAAACAATGAAGAAAATAAAAAAAGTGACAGTAACAATAGTCTAAATAAAAACATAAAAAACTATTTAATTGTCAAAATACAAAACATAAATTGTTTCAAAAGTATGCAGCATTTTAGCAAAGCAAACAGGTCGATGTAGCTAAATACTAAAAGAAATTCTATTTAAGTACTAACTGATTTTCTTAATTATTTTTTTGTATTATAATAGCGGCCCATAAGCCGTTAGCGACGTGGCTTTGAGAAGTTCAAAATCACGTAGAAAGTTAATCTTTTTTCAGTACACAGAGCTTCTCTCTTTACCTTCAAGTAAACAAATCCAGTAAAAAGCACCACTTTCCACTTAATTTTTCTTTTGTGCATTGTTGCTTTGGTAGTCATCTCAAAATGTCATAGGCCAGAATACACACCTACAAACAGGTCAAATGCTAATTAAACTGCTGAAACTGAACATGAAAACCAGTTTTACAGACGATTCACTTGAGGATGCACACAACTCATACGGCAATGTAATTGTACTTGTGATTGGTACACATAAACACACACTGATTACTGAAAACACAAATTCACACACCCACACAAACACTCAACTACAATGAATTTTATGAAAAAAAATTGCTGACAAACGTTACCGTTAAACATGCTTGTTAAAAGCAAGCAAAAACCCAAATAACACACACAAACAGACAAGCAAACAATTTTTAGACATTTTCCCTTATCTTTCCCTTTTTCTCTTTAGTGTTCTATCTTTTGCCTATTAGTGGCCACTGCATTTGGCGTGCTTCTGTCGCTGCAGCAAAAAAAGGACATAAAGGATGCGTTTTTATTTTCAAAACCACCACCAAAAGGGAAACTGATCACACAAATTGCGTTCGCCTGTTTCCGGTAATTGAGCGGTTACTTTGGTGTGTTTGTGCAATGGAAACAATGCGCATTAGTCAAACCTGAAAACAAAGATAGAATTGGCAATTAGATA
>JAALOO010000886.1_pt1 | contig 24036 bp, 17 predicted proteins | sample 7257641 | NCBI WGS metagenome assembly JAALOO01 (sample SAMN14085613, study PRJNA598686) | mite metagenome | biome: ENVO:01001000; feature: ENVO:01001002; material: ENVO:01001226; isolation source: single female mite from University of Michigan culture on fish food culture... ...
TCTGCGAGATTTTGGCTCGCGAGATTTTGGCCGCGAGATTTTGACCCCCGTCCACCATCAGCGTCATCGTCATCATCTTTAGGCTGACATTGACTTTGTGCAATAAAAAACCATTCAAGATTGAAAGGAAAAACTGTTATGTGTGAGAGGGAGAGAGAGAGGGCAGAAAAGAATTACACATCCACACAGACGACAGCTACTGCTACTGCTGCTGTTGCTGCTCTCTTTAATGGCAAAGGCTCACTTCATCTTCCATTTGCGGACGTAGACGAAAAAGAAGAGGACAAAACACAGGACAACAGTCAGTAAGTCAGTGGGACATACTCAGTTCAATTGGCAATATATTGCGAAAAAAGGCGGCCAACGCCGGTGTGCAAGCAATGAAAAGCAAAAACAGAAACAATGGCAGCGGCGACGACTGGGCGACAAAGGAAGAGAAAGGGGAGAGGGAGAGTTATTGGCAAATTTGCCAACAACCATCTTTGCCAACTACCATCTTTGCCTTCTGTAAGCTCTTCTTCCCTATCACACTTTCTGTTCCTTTTTTTAATTTTTTGCTTCTTCCTTTCGCGTAGTAAAAGTATTAGCGTTTCGTATCACGTGTAGCTCCTTCTGAAAAGACAGTAAAAGCGTCTCAGAAAGCTGCAATAGTGAAAGAGAAGCACTTGCACTGAGAAGTCGTTTCAGCAGTGGAAGTAGTGTCAAACAGTGTTATAAACTTTCAGTTTTGCAGAATTAAAGTCGTGCAAGCCAGCCAACTAGTCAAGTGTGCGCCTTTTTCTTGTGCTGTTTCTCCTGCTTCAATTAAATCACTTAAAAGGCTAATTACATAACGAAAGTAAATTAATTAGCATTATGATGATGGTGGTGGTGACGAAGAGAGCAGAGAAGGTCGGTAAAAACTGAGACTCACTACTGAAAAGAAAGTAAAGCTGGTGGTGATGCAACAACCGTCACCACACCATCAGTGTCACTGTGGACATTTTCAGTAGCAGCACTGCACAGTACTGCTAAAAAACTGCTGTTGTACAGCGTCAACTGCAAGGCAAGTCTCTCACCACCACCACTTCCACTTTGCATGCCACCTTCCCAGACAATGAAAGTGAAACGAGGAGACAAATGCGATGAAGTGAAAAACTACGGTTAGTGCTGCTGTACAACAGCCAGCACCACTTCTGCAGAAAGTATGATTGCACCATGCACCTTGGTCAATGGCTCGAAAGGTCTGTCGATTGGTCAGTTGAAAAGTTACTTCAGAAAGCAACAGCTGTTGATCTGCTGGCAATGGTGGTGGTGGTGGTCGACTGCTGCGAGTGTCCCTGTGTCGCAGTGCCGAATTAAAAAAAAGTATATCCTCCCAGAAGAGTGTTCTAATTGTCTGCATGAAACGACTGCTAATTACTGGCACTGTCAGTCATTCAGTGCGTTAGCTTTGTTCACCACTCAACATCGTTCGACATTGTGGACGACGACGGCGGTGGTGGATATTGTACTCCTTTACTCTTTTATAAGCAGTCAGTCCAGTCCAGTGCAGTTCACTCCCTGGCATCACCGGCAACAAAAACTAAAAACTGCGACTATTTTAGCAATGAAAAAGGGGCAGCATCGGCATTTTTTGTTATATTTAAAGCAATCAATCAAATTCAGTCTGCATTGAAATTAAAAGTCAAGGAGAATTGCCTGGGCAAAACGGGGTGGGCAATGGACAGTAGTACTGCTGTTTACAACTATCGTTTCAAAAAAGGTGGTCAGTGCAAAGACAGAACCCAGAAACAGAAACAGCGGTACTATTTTCCTTTTGTTTGGCGACCTGTTGCCTGCCTGCTTGGTCAAGATGACACATTAATTTCAGTTTGAAAAAGCAGGGGCACAAAAAGAAGAGATAAAGAAGTTCACCGCCTCCGTCGTGTAATTACTGTGAAGATTGGCCAAAAACAGAAAAACCGAAAGACTTTCACCGGCACTAAACAGCAAAGAAAGGAGGGGAGATTAGGCGTGGGAAACTTGACTGGCAAACAAAAAATAAAACAATGAGGGTGACTCGAAGAGTTAACCCGAATGAGACAAAAAGCAGAAAAAGTTCAAAACTTAAGGGTGAGGGAGTGATTAGGAGGACACAGTGAAAAGTAAGGTTGACTGACCTGCCTGTGACCGTCGTGAGCAGTCAGACAGAGAGTACACACCGCTGATCTAGCTAATCTTGTAATGACGGTAGGGAAAAGGGAAGAAGAAGTAGTGGTAAAAAGAAGAGAACCACAGTAACAATAGAGTAATAATGAAACCGTTTGAAAACAGACAAATAACAACTAATGGGCGACAATTAAACAGTTATTTGCCGAGTTGGTCGTGTGACCAGACAGATTTACAGACTAGACAGAAAGGCCACTTGTCTGTAAGTCTAAAGGAGACCAGTCAACCAGCCAGTCAACGTGGCTTGAATGGCTCTGTGACGTAAACCAGAAAAAAGGCTCCCATATTCATTCACTAGTGTCTGAGTGTGTCGTCATTGAAGAGTGCTTTGGTGTGTGTGGACACAATTGACACATTGAGTTGACATGGAATGCAGCAGCAGCCTCGATTGAGCCCGCTAATGAGCCATGTGACGGCAATGACAAAGGCAAAAGCTCAGCCGAGAGTGGACAATTAATTACCGCCATTTACTGCCTCAGCCGCCACCTGTTCTCAGTCAGCTGACGGCTGAGTTTAACTTTGTCTTGAACTCACTAAAGCCAGCTAAAATAAAAACGAGCCAAATGAAAAGTGCAAGTGACCACAAATGGTGCTATTTTTGTGTCTGCTGGGCTAAAAGATACCGCTTAAAGGCTGACCCGAATTTACCCGTCTCTTTTACAGGCGTCACCAAGTCACACTGTGACTTTTTACATTTTACGTTTTATTTTGCCATTAAAAAACGGCAAAAACAACAAAGTAGCTGTAACATTTTTTCCCAGCAAACGCACAAGTGGTCGCTCAAAAACATTCCAAGCAGCAGCAGAAGCAACATTTGGCGATCGATCAGTCAGAAGATTACGCAACAGCAGTAGATCTCTCAAATTCAAAGGTGAAATAGATCTAACCCGATCAATCAACAGCCAACGGAGAGAGGGAAGGGAAGACTGATAAGCTGATTAGCGTGACAGGACGCGGCACTGAGGATGCCAACACACTGAAAGTAGCTGTACACTTGCCTCCTCTTCCTTGAACATCGTCGTCGTTTTTAGTTTGGAGACTCCAAATTTCTGCAACTCACTCTTTCTCCCGTTACAATCTCTGTAATTTTTCTGTCTTTTTGTTCATTTAAAGTCAATGCCGAGATCTGGAGATCAAGGGTAATTGAGCAGAGTGAGTGCAGACCGCCTTGCACACAAACGTGAGATGTGCTGCACACTTCGCTCTGCTCTGATGGCCGCACAACCGCAACTCTGATGGCTAATTGGCCGCCATCGATTCTCTTTCTCGATCGATCATTTGAGTGCCAACTTCAGCAACAGCAGCAACCGCAACAAAAGTCAGTGTCAGTGCAATGTAACAAAAAGACATTCTTCTAATTCGCAGGTGGTAGTCGCAGCTGGACTGCCTGGCAATTGTACAACAACAAGAAGGGGCGCACAAATTGAGACACATTTCATAAATTGAGATGATCTAACTTACTTTACAGCTGATTGATAAAGTTGTTGCTGATGTTGTTGATGGTGATGATGATGATGATGAGATTAGCGTAGAAAAAAGTTGACCGATTGTCCAAAAAAGATGAAGGTGATCCTTTAGAAAAAGAAAAAGATTAGAAAAACAAGATAAAATTGTTCAACAGATCAAGGTATATGACAACAAATAGGCAAAAAAATCCTGTGATTTAGGGTTAAATTAGAAACCACTGTGCCACAACCTATACAAGCTTTATCTTGATTACAATCTTAATCAATAGATCAACATTTAATGCTACTTCTACCACTACCAATCTTACCAAGACATGAATATTAAAATCGGCTCAGATCTAAAAACATCCAAGCTGAGATTTAAATAACGACGCATAGAAATTATTGCCAGCACCACTAATTCAATTTGTGGACAAAAATTATACTGCTGAAACAGTTTTGCACTGAAGGGGGCTGAATTTGTTTGCGCAGTGTGGTCATTAAAATCCTACATCAACTTTTGCCTTCTGCTTGAGGCATCATAGTCATCTCTGCAAATCAGCAACTATCAACAGGTTTGTACTTTTATTTCACCGTACTACCACCACCGCATCACTCGTAGCCCAAGGGTTGTTGTGTTGTACACACTGCAGCACTGTTGGCTGAATGTTGAGACTCCTTTTTCTTCTTTCTAAGTATGGTCAAAGGTCAGAAGAAGCAGAAAGCAGAGACTGCAAGGTGTCGTGCACCTTTTATAGTCAAACAGAGAAGTAGTACTTCCTCTCACTTTACTATGAACAACGATGCCAATGATGAATTGCATTGAATGTCTGCAAAGGGGCGCTCTAATTGTAGGCACATGTTGCTTGAAGAACACATGTCATAATTAAAACAGACCCAGTTCAAGTCAAGTACGAAAAGCAAACAGTTTTAATGATGATATAATTTTTTCTTTCTTTCAGTTGAGAGTAATCTTCTTTGCCTCCAACTTGATGGTACCAGGCTGAGACGACTGCTTCTGCTTCTTTCCGGCGTTGCAGCTCTTCTTTGACGCACTTTTTCCAGCCGTTGACTTGCCACTGCAGCTGATTTTCTCCACTGCTGAGCCACTTTTTGCAGCAGCAGCCGCAGCAGCAGAACTTGACTTGGAATCCAACTTTGACTTTGCAGAACTGACTTGCAGTTTACTTTTGGGCACTGCCTTGCTCTTTGGTTCCTTGTCTTTGCCACTACTACCTGACTCTTTGACAGACTCTGCATTGGAAAGTATCTCAGCGACGCTGCCCATCTCCTTCTCAACCATTTTACTGGCAATTTTGTTGTTTTTGCTGACAACTGTTGATCCTGCTTCCTCAACCTTCTGACCTCCTTTACCTCCCCCACCTCCTCCGGCAACCACCTCCGGCCACTGAATATCCTCAAAAGAGGGCAGCACACCGTCACCCTGCTTCGCCATCTCCTTCTTCTGCTCGCTAGTGGCCGCCTTTGCCTCCTCCTCCGCCCGGTCCACCTTCTCGAGAATGTCCGCCAGCTTGGCCTTCTCCTTGTCCACGCGGTACTGCACGTACCGAAGTACAATGCCCCGGGTGATGGCGTGAATGCGAATCAGGTCGTTCTTCGTCTCCTCGGCAATGTTGTCCAGCGGAATGGCGCGCAGCTTCTCGATGATCGCCCGGATGGCTTCCTCATTCTTTGAAACCTTTGCAGTGCGCTCAGTGGCGTCCTTTGGTGGTGGGGCGGTGTTTTTTGGATCGATCAGTTTTGCTTTTTCAGGAGGAGAAGAGGAGTCAGTTTTTTCACTTTTCTTTTCCTTCCCTTCCTCTTTTTTGGATGATGAAACTGCTGACTTGCCGGCTGGAATTGAAGACTTGGGAGTTTCGGCTTCAGATTTAGTAGGCGCCGCTTTAGATTTTGGAGCAGAAAAGGATTGCTCCGCTTCTGATTTGGCGGTAGCTTCAAATTTGATCACATCGTTTGGTTTCTTTTTGGGTGCTTTTTTGGAGCTTTTTTCAGTGGTTTTAGATGCAGAAACCTTTGAGCTGCTCACTTTTGAGCATTTTCCTTTAGATGCTTTAGAGCTGGAAACACTTTTGCTCTTTTGCTGCTGCTGTTTGCTCACTTGAGACTTTTTTGAAGACATTGAAAGTGAGCAGAAAATAATGATGACGAGGATGAGTCAACAAAAACAACATAATACGGCGAGGGTGCTTCTATATTTGAGCAAAACAATACAGAATTTTCAACAATCACCACTCAAAAAAACTCAAAAAAATATCATCAAGTGTCATTGCCAAGAAGTCAACAATGGCCAACAATCTTAACTTTTCAATCGATTTTAAAACAGCAGAATATTACAATCACAACAGCTCTCTTCAACAGTCAGTCAGACAGCCAGTGCCATCGACCATCGACGTACAAAGCAGCCATCAACCTGAACAATCTGAAAGGGAGATGATCAACTGATGATAGCATACACCAAACGGCACACAGAATAATGAAAGACACAGACAATGGAAGAGAGAGAAAGAGAGGGACACTGTTGCGACAGCAGGTTAGACAACAAGATGAAAAACAACAAGTAAGTAAGTAAGGTGACTTGGTGTGTGTGTTATTGTCCGGCAAATCGATATTGACAATCAGCCTCCCTACTTTCTCGTATTCAAAAGTCGCAGGAAAACTCTTTTCTACTTTGATGGGCGCATCATTTGACCGAACTGGCCAACACAGCAACGGCGTATTGCACCACACAGGCCACCAAAGTACTATTGCGCCTCCTGCACCCGAGTGTCAAGTTGACGATTATCGGTCAAGTTGAGAACGTTCGGCTGACTCTTCTTTCATTCATTTTCTGAAATGTGTCCAGCGCCAAATGCAAATGGGGCTTTGGCATTTGCGTCCGTTGTTTGCATTGCCCCAGAAGACGTCATTTAGAGCTGCACAAATTGCAGCATCAGCATCAGCGACAACTGCACATTGCCGTAATTGGCCATTAATGCACTTTCTAATGCAGTCATCTTAAAAAAAGTGAGACTGATGGTGAGCAAAGTGTAACACACAGTACTAACGAGAGGACACCGAAGAGAAAGGAAAAGTGAATAATTGGCACAGCACAGCAGCAGCAGCAGCAAATGGAGGAGGCTGTTCCACTGACAAACTGACTGACTGACTGAGTGCCTGAGTGTGATTGCCTACAGATTGCGCAGATAGAAGTTAGGGATTCAGTTGATTCAAACTTTCAATATCATTAGAAGTCAAAAGATGGCATTTGCATTTCACTCCTTTTTGATTAATTGACAGCAGCAGCAGAGAGTCAAGCAAGACAGAGTGTAAATTAATTAAAGCCGCTTTCAATAGCAAACACAGTAGTAGTCTTCACTACTACTACTGTGTTTGCTGATGATGATGGTGATCAGATGCAGATGAAGGAGGGAGATAAAACAGATTAGCAGAGATAGCCTTGAAGTGCAAATGTGGCTGCTGCTGATGATGTGAAATAAGATGCACTTGCACTTGCACTGGTCAGTGCGCTCATTGCTGCTGTTTTTGCTCTGTGGACGCGTACTTCTTGGTCCACTCTGCGGCCGTCTTGTTGTACCGCTCCCGATCCGTCTTGTAGTGATGGGCAATCTCCGCCTGCAACGGGTTGTCCGCATTCGGATCAGTCAACAAGGAGACAATGGAGAGGAGCACCTTTGAGGCGGTCAGCACCGGGCTCCAGCAGGTCTGCAGAATGTCGAGGCAAATTTCGCCATTGCTGCCCACGTTCGGGTGGTAGATCTTGGTGGTGAAGGTGGCCTTCGGAGGGTGCATCGGGTAGTTGTCGGGAAAGTCGAGGCGGAGAAAGAAAACGCCCCCTTGAAAAGGGGACTCCTCCGGGCCGAGGATGGAACCGACCCAGCTGTAGGGGTGATCAGAGTTGATGAAGCCGGAGACGCACTGAGCGGGTGGATTGCTGCGCAGCTCTTCCAGGTCCTTTTGAATGCGCCGAAGGGCGGAGGATTGAAGACTGGAGTTGGGCGTGGCGGCTGAGCCCGAGTTTGCTGCTGATCCGGGTGCTGACTGTACCATGGTTTTTTGTTGCAAAAATAACTCTATCACAGTTGAAAAAGGTAAGTTTTTTAGCAGGAAAAAATCAATGCTGAATTCGAACAACTAAATGGACTAATTTCAAATATGTTTTATAAATTAGAAAATTACAAAGCAACAAAACAACTTGCTAAAATGTGAAAACATTGAGAATTTTGGCAAAGAAACAAAATTGCTGCCGCCGTTCTTGTTGTTGCCGATGCAGAAGAGGTAAGGTAGGGTAGTGGTGGTAATTGCAAAGAAGGGGAGATATTACCAGAGAAAGAGAAAGAGGAGACGCATCTTCTTACTCTTTACTTGGCTTTATGCTTCTTATGATCGCCCCCCTTTTTTCCATCCTTCTTGCCATCCTTTTTGGCGTCTTTCTTGGCATCTTTTTTGACGGAGCTACCACCACCGGGAGCTAGGGAAGAGGAATAAGCTCTGCTTCCGCCGGCTTTGTTGTCACCGACTTTGCTTCCGCCCCCGGCCTTACTTCCGCCACCAACCTTGCTTCCAGCCTTGCTGCCACCTCCAGCCTTGGTGGTAGTGCCACCACCACCACCTCCTCCCTTCTGAGCACTGAAAGCGGAAGTGGCCATTTCGCTGGGCAGGACGCTCTGATTGGCCTTGCTACCACCTCCAGCTCGACTGTTGTTGGTCTCCAGAGCCGAGCGAACCGACACCTGCCCACCGACGCTGATCGTCGAGTTGGCCTTGCTCGCCTTGCTCAACTTGCCACCCGTGGCGAAGGAGCCGCCCTCATCCGAGCGAGGCGTGGGCATGAAGAAGGAGAGAATGCTGCCCATTGGCCCGGCCGGCGGGGTGTCCTCCTTCTCCTCCTTCGGTATCGGCTTGCCCTCCTTCACCGCCGCCTCAATCTTCTTCTTCTTCTCGTGGCGCTTCTTCTTGCGGTGACGCTGCCGACGCTTGTGGTGAATCACCTCACGGGTGCAGAAGAGCGCACAGCAGAGGATGATGATCAGAACGACGATGACGATGCCAATGATGACGCCGATGCCCATGCCCGACTTGACCGTCTTCACCTCCACCTTCGGGTGGCAGTTGATGAAGCTGCTGTACTCCTTGGTGATCACCTTCACCGGCACGTTCGGCTTGTCGTAGAAGCTGGAGGGGAAGATGTAGATCTTCTCCTGGCCAAAGAGGTAGATCTTGTCGCCGGAGACGAAGCCCTTCGACAGCGGGTACTTCAGCGGCTCGCAGGTGCTGGTGTTGTTCTTGTCTTCACCACCCAGCGATTCCTTCTTCTCCATCATCATCGAATCGGCGCCCACCTGACAGAGCGGATAGTAGGCGTGCAGCTGGTCCTCGGGGGTGATGCCGTCGGTCATGTTCAGACTCTCCACCACCGTCTTCCCCTGAAACTTGAAGCGCATTATGGTGAGGCCCTTGTTGTCGCCAATTTGCACGGCAAAGAAGCTGTTCAGGCTGTCCGAGGAGATGAGCACCTCGGTGTTCCGTTTGTTGTTCGTCACCACGCCCTTGAGAGCCTTGCCGTTCTTGATGTCGTACACGACGCCGGTGGTCTTCGCCTTCTCCCACAGCGTCGTCAGGAAGTAGTACTCGCTGACGCTGTCGATGGCGGTGAAGGAGTTGTAGATGAGGCTCACGTTCTCAAAGACGAGCCGCCCGTACTTTGGGTCGTGGTAGAGGTTGGGCCACAGCTCCTCCAGCGTCTTCGGGTCCTCGGTGAGAAAGAGCTCATCAGCGGACTTGTTCAGCGAGTCGATGGGCATCTGGTAGATGTACTGCGTGAAGCGGTTGCTTGCGTCACCCGGCTCGGTGACCACAATTAGCTTGTCGCGCAGTTTGCCCACGGTGAGAATGTTGTGCGAAGGAGTCCCAGAGGAGTCCTGACAGATGGTGTTCTGCGGGCAAAAGATGTTGGTAGAGGAAGACGTCTGCAAAACTAAAAAATTGAAAAGTTTACCTTTGCCTGAGTTATGCCAAGCAAGGTCGGCGAAAACAACAGGAAGATCGGAAAAACGAGCGTAAATGACATCATCGCCATCATTGCAAGAGAAAGGAAACTTTTTGAGAGAGATCAACCAGACAGAAAGAGGGAGACAACTTTCACCAAAAGAAATGACTGGCTTTCCGAGTGATGCTCTACTTTTATTAGGTTGATTGCTCAACTCATAATAAAAGTTCTATTTGAATCAACTAAACTTTCTGTTGTAAATTATCGTCATCAATATCAAATTACGTGTCTCAATATAGCTCAGTCAATCGTCATCAGACACACCTTGCACTTGGCACGCTCTGCGTTCGAGCCTGACCCACCGATTTAATCATCTCGAGATTGGAATATTAGTGATAAAGAAGAACGATAAAGTGTATATTTAGCAACCACAAAAGCATTCACTATGAGCTACTGGTGTTGGACAGTTGAGCATCAGCATTTGCCCATCTTTTTGCTGTGCTATCGTTATCAACTGCTACTGATGTTGCTGTTGTTTCTTGAAATGAAATGGAATAACTGGCACGCATCTGCCGAAGTAACAGCAGCCGCCGCATCAAAGCGTTCACCTTACTTTTGCCAACCAATTAGGAGCAATCGTGAAAATCTGAGCAGCCAATGATGAAAACGTGAACGAATCTTGAAGAGTGAAAGAAGAAAAAAAATAAAGGAGTAAAGGAGCGGATGCTTAGCTTAGCTCAGTGAAAAGGTAAAGAAGCTTCAAGATTACAGCATCTTCAGAAAGTCTTCTGATGGGCTCATCATCAGCTGCTGTTGCTGCTGCATCAAGTTGAATAACAAATTGAATAGCCAGCCGGTGATCAGCCGATTGACAACTCTTCTTTCTCTCTCGAAAGTGATACACACTCACTTTTGCATCATGTGATGCGGCAGCAGTTTAATAGAAAAGCTAATGAGAAGGAAGAAGAGGCAAAAAGAACGTGTTAGCACCTTATTACCACTGTGCCCTAATTGATGCACCGAAACACACACACACAGTGAACAATTACAAGCGTGAACATCATTAGCAAAGAGTGAGGTGCAATTCAGGCGCAAATGCTATGCAGCGTCCGGTGAAAGCGTTTCAGCTTTGACTCGTGAACACTGAACACAGCAAGCAATGAACTGATAGGAGATAAGAAGAGCTAAATGATAGCTGCTGCTTCATTCAATTGCAAATTCAGTATTACTTCTGTTTTTCCCTTCCTTTCTTTCTTTCAATGTTTTACAATTGTAATGTACTGCTTTACAAATTAATTCTAATTAGTCGAACCTTCAAACCTTGCAAAAACGCCGATGCTAATGATGATGATCTTGGCTACAGCGTAGAGAAAAACAAGATCAAAGAATGCTCGTGCTCGTGGTGCACCTTTTCTCTCTTTTTCTCCTTCCATCTCTTCTCTAAACAATCAAGATCAAGATCTGCTTTGATCAAGAGGAGATCATTGCGTCAACAGGCAAAGTTGTAGGGCAACCTGTCGATAGTGGTGGTGGTGGTCAGTCACCGACACAGACAAAAGACAGACCTGTCCAAAGTGCAGTGAAAGTGACAGCTACCTGTCATCGAGTGATGACACACAAAGGCCAGTTGACGGCACTTGAGGACTTTATGCGTGATTTATGGCCTAGAAAGAGCGAAAGAGAGAAAGACAAACTGTCTCAACGTCACCACAATAGAGGACAACGGATTCTAAACCACCAGAAAACAATTACCCCGTGCAATTCATCATCATCGCCAGCTTTTGTGTTTGACGACAAAAGTTTAGCAGCGGTAGACAGTTGCGGAAAACCGTGAAGTTGCCGGCACTGCAAATTGATGCTGTTTAGCCGTCCTGTTTAACTACTACTGCTGCCCGCATAAAAAGAAGTTTAATCATTCAGCATCGATTGTGCACTAAATGTTTGACAAATGCAAAGTAAGCAAAGTTTATATTAGAGTGTTTTTGTAGTGCTTGAAACACAAAAAACAAGGAAAACCCGTTCATCCGTTTTTTGCTGCAGGTAAATCAAAGCGGAAAATCACCACGCGCTTGTCATAATCGTCAAATCCTGTGTGTCCTCTAATCTATCTTCCTCCTTTTCTCGCCGGCTGACAAATTTGACTTTCTCTTCACAACAGCAGCAAAAGTGTGGCGATGATGAATGCAGCTGAGCTTTTGCTCACTGCGAGTAGGCAGTGACATTGTGTGTGCTTGCGCGGCGGATTTGCACAATTAAAAAAATTTTTCAATTTGTCAGATAAAGTGTGAGCAACACGCAAGGGGGGGGGGCAGCAAAGTTTATGGCCAGTTCAACAAATCAGTTGAAAGTACAAAAAAGAAGAAGAAAAAAAGTTGGTCCATAGCTAGCTTAATTCGGCGAGCTAATCTCATCGAGTTGTCCACTCTGTGTGCAGAAAAACAATGGCCGGTGTTCGGACAACGGAACAAACAGAACATAATCAGCCTTGAGCCGATTGGAGCAATGGATCAAATTATTAAGAAGGAGAGGAGGAGGAAGAAAATGAATGTTCAAAGTGTGCACCAGCAACAGGTCACCATCATCCACAACAAAAATTGTGCTTGGTGTGCATCACCGACAAGGGAGATCACTTTTAAAATGATTTGAATACATTTTTGAATATGATTAATCAGCGATGGTGCATCAATTAAAAGCATATTAAATTTAGAGACAAAGGAAGTGCTAGTAGTAGTAGAAGTGCTAGTTGGTGCTGTTGCTAAAGACTCACTGTCCTCCGGAAAATAATAACCGCCAGATAGTTGTGCTTGTAAACACACTTTGAGAAAGTGAGCAATCCACTTTCTTTCCATGTCTACGTTTGATGGCAATTTAAATGATCGAGTCCAGCCCTGTTCTTTGCCACACAAACAGTGCGAATGCATGTCATCGAGCCACTAAACAGCTCTAGCTCGTCTCCTCCTTCTCAATCTGATCAATTTGATGCGATGACGATGGTGAACGATGGAATGAAAAGTGTCCAGCAACAGCAGCACTTCCATATAGACCACTTTGCAGACAGAGCCTAATCGATCGACCGTGGATATCACACACACACAATGTTTTTTTCAGTGGCTCATTTTGGCAGGGGAAAGTTAAGCTAGGCAAACTGTTTTTTCTCGGCTTTCTAAACTACAGCTAAATAGTGACATAAAAGTGAGGCAATTACCGCCGGATAAAGTGGGCAGTGGCAGCAACAGGACGACAACAATAACAGCATCAGCAACAAATCGATGCTCTACGGACTATCATTTATGAGCGACTCAACCGAGAGTTTACGTTTGTGGATAGATGAGGATAATATGATCCAAACGAGCTAGGCAATTGGAAAAGGAAAGGGAAAAAAGGGAATATATCATCATCACACTGCACATAATGGAAGATAAGTACGAGATCCGATAGCGCATCGTGTGCAGTAATCATTGTGCAGCGTTCATAACTCAAGTGTAGTGCTGGTTGTGTGAGAGAACTTGGCGCAAAAGAAAAGAAGTAATGACAGATAGTTTGCCGCTTTGAGCACAATAACCAAGATGATGATAGTTGAGGTAAAGTGAGTGAAAGTGGAGAAAGTCGGCTCAAATGAGGCAGATCAATAGCAGACAGAAATATAAAAAATGGTTTAAAAAATAAATACAACTCAAATGGCTTTAGCACTTTATCGATTGAGAATGAGTTGTAATTGGAATTGAACAATAGAGATTATGACACTCGCACCGATTCTACTAGAATACAAACAAAACTTACCATTTCCAAAGTAGTAGAAAGTGAAAACTTGAAAAAGTCGCCTGGTCGTTGAAGTGAAATAGCTTGAAAATGAAAAACAGTTTTGCCAAAAACAGACAGGCAATCGTAGCAATCAACAGCAGCGCCCTCATTGAACATGAGTCTCAAACATGAGTGAAAACAGGTTTGTCTATGTTTTCTTTTTATTGTCCTACACTTTTTTGTTGACACAAAAAACCTTCTTCACCTAAGCCTCCGGACGACCGACCCACGGGTAGTGGGCGGGACAGGCAACGCCATCACAGATAACAAGTTGCTTCGTCTGTCCGTCCAGCTCGCCTATACTCTGGTAGTTGCACAGGTTGGTGAACTGCCCTTCCAGATTCTCGGTGCTGAGGTCATCCATGGCACATTTGGTCTTCTGCAGCTCCTTGCACTTGCTGTGCGTTGTTTTGTACTCTGCGGCGGTGCTGCCGCTCTTCATCCAACTGATCACCTCCTCGAGGGCAACAAAGTAGACGTCCGAGTGCTTTGTCTGCATCTCCTTGATGAACTTGATGAGGCCCTTTCGGTGGCCCTCCTGCGTCAGCCAGTCCTCACTTAGGTAGAGAGGGAAGGGCGCCCGGTTGCCGTTGTAGAAGCGGTTGAAGTTTTCCATGAAGAGGTTGTAGATCTGATCCTCTGTGGGCGTGTAGTTGACGGTGCCGTCGTCGTTGAAGAGGAGGCAGCCGGCGGCGGTGGCGCACTCTCGCTCAGTTTTCACTTTGGAAAAAGGTTGGGAGTTAGATTTGATGATGATAAAATGTACTTCGAAAGAAAATTAGCGAAACCAACCTCCTTTGACAGTGTAGACGACGTTGAGATCATTCATGGGCACCTCCCAGAAGCCGGGGAAGACCTGTTCGTCGGTGAGACAAGGCTGCACTGGGCAATCGTTGCCTCGCTGGCCGCCGTAGTCGAAGGTGTAGGGGAAGAAAGGCGTTTTGATGCCCATTCGAGATGGACTCGAACAGTCGTACTCGAACTTTTCATGGACAAGGGCCTAGCGGACAAATTCGATTAATAAGCACGTTGCAAACAGTTTAGTTTTGAAAGCACTTACAGCAATGGTCAGATTGCCGGCAGTCTGCAGATTGGGAGCTCGTGCGCCCTTCACGTCCTCCAGCGGAATGGCCGCATACTTTGAGAGAATCTTCTTCTGACCGCCAAACTCGTCCACCCACTTCTCGTAGGAGAGCGTTTTCCAGTAGTCCTGCCAGTTGTTCTTCGACTTACTATTAGCGTTTGCCAATTTGATGGTGGTGATAATCAGGCGAGCAATCAGGTCAAGGGTAGAGAAGTTAAAAACGAAAGAATTTGTGATTAGATTGAGCCTTCCACTTCCACTTCTCCTGCTTTTGAGCACTTGTGTGCCTGATGGCCATTGATGTTGGTGTTGAGGGCTGATTTTCCAATCACCATTCACCACTTTCCAGCCACTTACACCAGCACAAATCTAGTACAGAAGACAAGACAACCTACCTGATGGAGTGGGCGCCAATCTCGTTGCCTCGGCGATGCAGCTCGTGCACCAGCTTGTAGTTGGTGTCGACGTGTGACACAAAGTAGGTGGCCGTCACCGGGCACTTGTTCGGATTGGTCAGCGTGAAGAGGTCCTTGTAGAAGGGAAAGTTGGTCACCGTCACCGCGCCGTCGAAGGTGATCGTCACAAACTGGGGACTAGAGGTCAAAACGGTTAACATTTGAACATTTAAAAACTTGCTCCAAAACACTTACATGTTCTCGGCAAAGAGACCCTTTGGTGGCTTATCATCCAGGCACTGGCACTTCGGCTCGACGCAGGCGGTAAAATTGCAGGTCGGATTGCGGAAGTTGGAATGGTAGCGAGAGGTGCTGGTCTCCACCTTGTGAGTGGTGGTTTCCACCGGCTTCAGGGTGGTTCCCTCATGAACGTGAGTTGAGTTGGGCGTTTGAGCATGAGTTGTATCAGAATGAGGATGAGGAGTAGTGCTAATGTGTGGTGTTACAGTGGTATCGTGGTGTTCAGGTGCTATGGTCGTAAAGGCATTAGTATGGTTAGTAACATGTGAAGGAAGAGGAGTAGTGTCATGAGGCTGGGAGGGTGTAATGAAAGTATCTGTCGTGTGAGTGTCTACAAATTTAAAAATTTGTAAGTAAATAAAAAAAATTTTGAAGTTGAAAACTATTTTCTTACCAGATTGAGCAGTGACCACGAGGGCCAGTGCCGCAAGGCAGCAGCAGATGAACGTCTTCATCTTCCGATTTTCAAACTTCTGCTGCAGAAAAAAAATAACTGTGTTTGTGTCGAGCGTTGGCGACTGTCTGCCGGTGATTGTGGTCGTGAGAACACTTCTATACTCCAATACTCTAATATTTTCACTTGCAGCTGACTATCGGCCCTGGTGGCTGCATTTATAATAAATGATAAACCAGTGCTGCTGATGGGTACCATAAATAACCACAATTAGTTTGGTTTGGCTTGTTATCAGCAATCAGGTGAACTAATCACAGGGATGTGCAGCAGGCAAACCAATCAATTTGCGACCGCTAAATCATGGTTACGAAAGAACAATAGTAATCTGGCGCTCACTAGTGCAGTGGTAATCCAATGTCAAGCACGCGATTTATTGCAACAATAGTATCAGCAGATTATCGTCGTTGTACCTATCACAGTCATCGCAGTCAAGTGGCCTTAAGACAATACAACATTGATCCCATGCTGTTGTAATTATCACCTGCTGCTCTTGTTGTTGTGGGTTGCATGCAGGCAGCCCACACATTTGCACAGAAGCCCTGGTCGTCGTTAAGTCTAGTCCGGTGCATTTGTCGCCAATAGCCTGACCAGTTCTATGGCAACACACACTGGTTGTCATAAAACATGGAATGCAATCAGGATGTCGGTGGTCACAGTGAGAAGAAGTCCTTAGAAGTGTCGATGTTCGAAATATGCCAGTAATTCATAGTCCTTTTTTATTTTCCTTTATTCCTTTTCAGTTTATTGCCCGTTGAGGGTGCATTGCAGCAGCAGACAACAGGAAATAGTGTTTGTATGCAAATTGACAACAAAAATAGAAAATTCTTAAAAGAGATATAGACATCTGATGGTGATGGTGATGAGGATGATGTGCAATGTGCAAGACAGCTTTGCCGGCAGCAACAGCAGCAACATTTCACTTTGATGAGGTAGTGTAGCAGTGAGGATTTGACTAGTGAAGTTGACTAGTTGTTGCATTCTTATTTTTAAGTCGCTGCCGCCAATGCCTGACAGAGCAAAAGCACCGCTACTCCACTGCACAAGACCAAAAAGAACACATGAAACAGTTGATCACAGTCGATGGGATGGTTTGGGGTAGTAAAAGTGAGGGAGGGAAAGTTAATGAGAAAATAATAAGAAAAGGGGAAAGGGGGCAGAGCGTTAATCAATAGCGCGGCAAGACTTGCAGGGCTCATCTTATCAAGCAAGCATCGCATTGCACATCGTACACATCACCGCCGTCCATCCATCCGTCGTTGATGAAACGAGATAAAAAGAAAGCGCAAAAAAGAAAATCCAATCAATGGAGAAGACAACAACAAAAGCAAGTGAAACAATAGATGAGTGAGACCAAATAACAAGTGCAGCTTTGGGCTTCCAAAAAATATAAAATCGTTGCGCAACAGCTAGCTGTATCCGCCGACATTTCCGCAACTAGCCGCTTCAGCTTCAACTCCTTCTCTACCTCCACCGCCTCCGCCGCCACTTTTGAGGTGCTTTTTCGAATTGAGCGACCGACTGCGGCCCAGTGAGTTGCCCATCTCCGACATCATTCGATTGAGCCGATGCGGCGTCGGCGACTTGCGAAAGCGAAAGCTCGCAGACGTCTTCTGATTGCGCCGCTGGTAGAGGTAGTCGCCGCTGCTGGTCGACTTGCGACCCATCTTTTCACTGCCTCCGGTTGAATCGTTAACCGGCCCAGAAGTGGCCGACTCGACGAGACCAACCGAAGCATTGGCCGAGGGCACCGACAGCGAGAGACCGTCGTCAATCGTCTGCGGACTAACCCTCCTAATGCTCTTGTTGGTGTTTGAGGGCACGCTGAGACTGGTGCTGAGCGCCTGCTTCCGCCGAACCTCGACCATGCCGCTGATCACCTCGGTCATCGTCTTCGTCCCCGCCGCGTACTGCGATTTGCCCAGCGAGCTGGCCCGTTCAATCTTCCGCCCGGCCACCAGACACGTTTCCATCTGTCCCTTTCCCTTCACCTGAATGAAGCCCCGTGATTCCATGCGGTAACCCTCCTCCGCCAGAATGGCCGCCGTCGCCTTGGGCACCTGAATGCGGTCCAGCACGCCGGTGCTGTCCATTCGGCTCGCCTCATTCACCGTGTTGCCCCAAATGTCGTACACCGGTTTCTTCGCCCCGATGACGCCGCCCACCACTGGGCCGCTGCAGATGCCTGCAAAAAAGAAGTTTTAAAACTTGATTTTTATTAAAAAACATCTTTTACCAATTCTCATCTTAAAGTTGTTAAAGGAGTGCGTGTTCACATCCTCTAGCGCCTCCTTCATCGACAGGGCAAAGTCCACTAGCGCATTGAGCAGGTAGCCCTCCGTCTTGCCCTTGTCTCTTGGATTCAGCCCCGACGCGGCCATGTACGTGCTGCTAATGGTCTTGATCTTCTCAATGCACTGATATCGCTCGTCCTCCAGCAGCTGGTCAAAGTCGAAGATAATCTCATTGAGGAGGCGGATGCACTCCACCCCGTTGTTCACGTCCTCAGAGTAGAAGTTGGCAAAGTTTGGTATGGAGGCGAAGAGGACGCCCGCCGAGGCGTACGACTGAGCGTACAGCTGCTGTAAAAATAAAGTGAAAAGTAGAAAGAGGTTTAGTTCGAGAGCACTAGATGGCAATGGGTGAGCAGCAATAAAAATTCAGAATATTCTCCTTTGACTTTGTTTTCTGTACGCACCTCGCTGACAGTGGGCGGCCGCTCCTGCGAGAGAAAGTAATTGGCCACATGGTCGGGCAGAATGTTCTTCAGCAGCTGGGTGTTGTAGTGGCGAATCTCTCGCATGTCCTGCAGCTCACGCTTTGCCTGCTGCTTCCACAGAAAGTCTAGCCGCGAGGTTCGTTCAATCTGCGTGAGTGCGTGGTGTGAGTGCAAAAAGAGAGCGAAAAAGGGAAAAAGTGGAAGAGAAAGTACAAATAAATAAATGGGCAAAAATAGATAAATTCAAAAAAGGGGAGCAAGGGCAAAAACACACACACAGATGATGAAGATGGAGTGGGAAGCACAGAGTGGGAATAGTACTCGCTCAAGGCGGATAATAATAAAAAAGGATAAAAAGTCCTCAGGGCCAGTGGCACAAACACAAACAAACGGGGGCTTGCTGTGTTGACAATTTTATTTTCTATATTGAGATGATCAACAAACACCTACCAGACGACAGTGGTGGATGACGATGAAGAAGCAGAGGGCGAGGAGAATGAACACTTTCGTCTCCAGTTTCATGCAGTTCTCACTGGAAAAGGGTTGAAAAGGTTAGGTTCAAATGGTTCAATGAAACTGGTTTGTTCCAAATTTTTACCCATTGTCAAGGAGCGAGATGCCGCAGCTCTGCTGACGTGAAAAGACCTCACTGAAGGCCGTCTTGGCCAGTATCACGTAGATGGCCGTCATTGTCGTCAGCATCGCCAACTTGATCATGTAAGGCAACTTGAGGAAGGTCGAGCTGACGATCATGGTCAGAATCCAGAGAATGACAAAAAACTAAAGTTGAAAAAAAGTCATTAGAAGTGTGAGTCATCAGAAGTAAAGTGAAGTGCCACACACTCATAATTGGCCAATAAACACAGGAGAGGACTTTGCAGGTGGTGTCACACACTACTTCTACCGAGAACAGTACCAACACACCACCACCACCACTTCACGGAGCGGCAATTAGACTTTATGCCGCACACACACACACTGCACTTCGTGCAGATTGCTAATCGAAGTGTGGCTAATAAAAGATTAATCTAACAGTATACTTGAGAGGGAAGATTGAGAAACGGCTAGAGTGACGGGCGACAGGAAACGAGAGGCGCAGAACACTCACAAATTGCCCTTAGCTAGCAGCTAGCTAGCTCCAGTGAAAGCTAGGTAAATATTTGCCTGCGACGCGTGCAAACAGGCGTAATGAAAGCAGAAGCTGCAGCAGCAGCAGCAGAAAACGCCTGACGGAAAAAGAAGAAGAAGAAGAAAGAAGTGGGAGAGCAGTGATTGGCATTGAGAGCAAAAAAGTCTCGCTAAAGAAGTCAGACGGAGAAGAAGCAATGACTGACTGACTGACAGATTGTCAATGCAATGGCAGAGAAAAGGAATTCATGCGGGATAGTGAGAGAGAGAATTTGTCCTATTGAATCATTTCAAACCAAAGTGCCTCATTATTGAGACAGAGAAAAGAAAAAGCAAAACAAACCTGCGGATTGGAGCACTGGTCGGCGAGGTTTCCGCCACTGTCACTCGTCTTCTCATCTTCACCCTCTCGACTGCTGACAGCTGCCGCCAAAAATGGCTGCTGTTGTCGATGGGCAGCATGATGGAGAAGGTACCGGTACTGTGGAGGAGGGGGTGCAGAATTGGGTGACAGATGCCGAAGAGGGTGATGAGATGGTGGTGGTGGGGGAGATGAGGGTGATGGGGGTGATGGCTTTGATGAGGGCGCATTAAGGACGCCACTTGAAGCAGCACTTCGCCGCCTGTGAAGAGCAGTTGGCGTTAATTGCAAACTCTTGTTGTTGTTTTGATGGAGACTGCTAGTGCTGTCTGAAGCACTTGCAGACGACGTTGGGTGATGGCTGACAGACGACGAGGAGGAGGAAGAAGAGTTCAGAGGCTCGTGGAGGCCATGGTATGTGCAGACAGACTATAATAGTAGTAGTAGGCGAGGAAGGAAAAAGAAAAGAGCGACCGAAGTAGCCAGGTAATTAGGCAAATGTAAATAGGTGTAAAAAAGTGAAGAGGTGCCTCTCTGTCTGCTCTGTGATTGACAGACAGCAAAAGCTGAAAATGAAAAAACACCATAGTTTTGTCGTACACTGTCGTACAGACACTTGAAGACACTCTTACCATTGCAAAGACAGAGACAGCAAAGATGATGACGATGACAAGACAGCAGAAGATGGCCCGAACGCAGGGGCTCTGATCGAGCTTGGCCACCAGCTGTCGCAGCGGCTTCAGCATGTACTCCTCCTGGGCGAAGAGAATGAGCAGAAAGACGGAGAGGAAGAGTAGGGTAATTGCCACAAAGGTGACCAGCGTCAGGGGAGATCTAAACATAAAAAATGGTGATGATTGTGCAAATTAGCACATAGAAAGGGTGGAGAAATAAAACAAAGACAGGAAACGACAAATTAGCCATAACAAATAGGCGTGCCAAAAAGTCAGCCAAGCTAATTGATCACTTACAGCGGCAGTATAATGCAGTAGACGGCGAGCATAAAGAGCCAGATGACGGTAGCGCAGAGGAGGTTGGAGCGAAAGACGAGATCGGGAATCTTCCGGAACTGAACGCATAAAATGCGGGCTCATTAGCGGGAAAAAATCAAGAATTTGCCTCTTTTTGTGTGGGCTAAAATGCCTAAACACGCAACTAAACCTAACTAACTCACTGCACTGCACTTACCGCACTCTCGTAGTCGCGTGACTCAAAGGTAAGGAGGAACCAGTTGACATTCTCCTGGAACATCCGCTTATTCGACTCAATCTCAATGCACTGGTCAATGAAGGCGTCCACCTGTTCGCTCATGGAGAGGACCTTCTTGTACAGCTTCTTTGACTTTTTCACCGCCGTGGTACTGCTGAGGCCCGCAGAGTGGCCGCCCCGGCTGAGGTCCGTCTCGACGACAAAGTCGCTGATCTCCGCGGCGCCGCTAATTTCCTCGCACTCGATGACGCTGCTTTTTGCTTGGCTGGTAGGTGACATTGATGATTTGCGACTGGGCACTGAGAGGAGGTTTGAGGTGCCGTCCAGACCGGTGACCAGTGTTTTGCTGCTGCTGCAGTTGTTGTTGTTGTTGTAGTTGTTGCTGGTGCTGTTGACGGCCGAGGTGATGTTGTTTCCGGTGTTGCTGTTCTGGTCAATAGTGATGGCTGCACTGCAGTTGGCATTGCAAGCTGCTAAATTGACCATTCCCCCATTAGCTTCTAAGTGCGCTAAACGACTGCTGACAGCCGCCAAATCGAAAGGGTCCTCCTCGGTGGAGTACCTCAGGTCGCTTATCTGTCAAATTGAAAAGTGCGAATTGTAAAGAATGATGTAAAATGTGCCCAAGTCAAAAACATAAATGTCATACGAGCAAAACAAAATGCCGCTAACGAGCTGTCATACTCACTGTTAGCGGCACACTGTGACACTTACATTTTGAAAGGGAATCTCGGGGAACCACTCGCCACCGCCGCCGTCGCCATTGTCACTTCCTCCCTGTCCAATTCCACCTTGAGCACTGCCGTGCAGCATGTTCCGCACCAGTCGAACATCATTCGCCGACAAGTGGCCACCACTGTTGTTGGATGCAGAAGATGTTGCGGCGTTATTAGCAGCACCTCCACTACTGGCGTTATCATTTGCTGAACTACTGGTGGCATCCATTGCGATTGCCGTCTCCCGATTGGCAGTGAATGACGATGAGGAGCTGTTGTGCTGCTGATGATTGTGGTTGTGTTGATGGTGGTTATGGTGGTGATGGTGGTGGTGCACTCCAAGCTGCTCGACACGCTTCAGCAGCCTCTTGATGGATCGGCCCTTCTTAAAAGAGGAGGCCTTGCCCGTGGTGGAAGAGGAAGCAATGGACTGCAGGCCCGGACTGGGCTCACGGCTGTTCTCTGCAGTCGTGACAGGAGTGCTCTGCTCTGCTTCAGTGGTCGCAACCGAAGCAGCAGCTGTATCACAGTTGTCTACTGTTGAGGCTTTCCGATCAGCAGCAGTGCTAACGATCGCCCCCTTATCGGTTGAGGCACTCTTGGTTTCGGCACTAGCACCAGCCTTACAGCCATGACCATTCGCAGTGTGTGAGCTGACTGATTCCTTTTGCTGATTAGCACCGGCGACAGCAGCAGCAGCCGCTGACTCCGATTCTGGTTCATTAGTACTGCAGGCATTTGACTGCTTCAGCGGGGTCGTTTGCAGGCTGGAGGCACCAGATATCGATTCGACTTTAATGTCAATCGGACAGGGAATAGCTGCTTTTGCGGCGGCTGCCTCTTTCTCGGGTGTTGAACTTTCATTATTATTGTCATCTCCTTCTTCTCCTCTTTCTGCCGAAGCTTCCTGGTTCTTTGCCTTGATCGCCGAGTAGAGCGTGTTCACGTCAACGCTGCTGCTGCTGTGCTTCTTTTTCTCCTTTGCAGCCGACACGCCGTCTGCAGCAATCGGCTCGCTATTTGTCTTCGTTGCCTGTGAGTGAGGAGTTTAAAAAAAGGTGTTTTTAAAGTGGTTAAATTGGTGGTCGTTAACGTGAAATGAAATTGAATGAATGAAGATTGAAAGTGTGCAGTAGCCACTTTTGGCCATCGCCTACCCCGCAAGGCGATATATCCTCACGCTCGGCTATTGCTGTTCCTTTTTTTGCCGCTCATCATCATTAATGTCAACACTAATGGCTAAACAAAATAAAACAACAGCAGCAGCACTCTCACCTTTTGCTTCCACCTCTTGGGTCGATCCTTCACAATGAGGTAGGTCTGAATGCCATGGTCTCGCAGATATGTGTCACGTTCCTCGCCGTGCCCTGTCTCCAGTTCGTAGACCCCGTTCAGGTAGCCCTTTGTCCGCTCGGAGATGTGCACTCGACTGTCGGCAGGAAGAGAAAACAAAAGTGGACAGTTAGGGAAAGTGTTTGCGGCGGCGACCAGCCGACCGGCCAGCAGTCAGCAGGCAATTTAACAATCAGCTGTGTGCAAGCTAAAAGAAGAGGTAAACACAGCCACAATCACTTCTGCTAATGAAGCGCAACGTTTGGCTTTTGTTGTTGTAAAAGTGTTGGTGGCTACAGAAGCAGTAAAGTGTAATGTGATGATGGCCAGAGGACAGGCGGCGAATGTTTTTTTGCAGTGAGCAAAACGAGCATCATCATCATCATCAACAAAAACAAAAACAAAAACAACAACATTCCAAATAGTGCTTTTTCAACGGGCAACAAATTTTGAAATTCAATGCTGTTCAATCCTCTCTTGAGACTGTCAATAAGCGGAAAATGAGTGATTTATTTGGCAAAAAAATGTAGATGGATGGAGCATCTTTTGTTTGACTGAACCTTTTTTGGCGGGCGGCCCGGTAGGGCAAAAGCCCGCTTATTACTTTGCCTGTCTGTCCGTCTGTCTGTCCGTCTGTCTGTCCGTCTGTCTGTCGGTCTGTCTCTCCCTAACACTTTCAATTCTAGCTATGTTCCAGACCAAGGGTGGGAATCGAGTCCACTTTTCCGCTGTAGCTACACAGCCAACGCTAGAGGGCGCGTAACGTTGGCTATGTAGCTACAGCGGAAAAGTGGACTCGATTCCCACCCCTGTTCCAGACATCGTAGAAACGTGAAATTTTTTACAAAGAGACTTATTACAAAGTTATATGTCGAGTTCGAAGATGGGAGTTGTAGGA
>JAALOO010000887.1_pt1 | contig 24032 bp, 18 predicted proteins | sample 7257641 | NCBI WGS metagenome assembly JAALOO01 (sample SAMN14085613, study PRJNA598686) | mite metagenome | biome: ENVO:01001000; feature: ENVO:01001002; material: ENVO:01001226; isolation source: single female mite from University of Michigan culture on fish food culture... ...
TCGGCGTTCTCGCGAATGGCGCAGGTCATCAGGAAGACGATGTCCGCCTGCAAAAGAAAAAGAACAATTTAGTGTTTTAACATTGCTTATCTGTTACAACATTTTGCTTAATTTGTTCAATTTGAGGCAACACACATAAACTGAAAAAAAACTGAAAATTGAACTTACAGAATCAATAGCCTTAAAAGAAAGAAAGAGATAAAGATAGTTTTAAAAAAGTCGGAAAAGCCTTGTTATGAATAAAAAAAGCTGCCCAAACCCTCATCAAAACTGAAATTGATGACTATATTTTTCATAAAAAAATTGAAATATAGATGAACAGAATGTCAATGAGAAATGAAGTCCCACGTGAGACGCGTGTGGTGGTGGTAGAATGATACTTTGTCAATGGAAGCTGTCTACTGTAGAAAACTTAGACTACAGTTGAAATGGAATGGTGGTGGGATGCACTCGCAATGAAAGCACAATCAACACTGATCAAACTGCAGAAAAGCAAACGAATTAATGGAAGTTTTGTATGTAAACTATCAGTAAAATCACAAATTTTAGACAAAACAAGAAAGCACCACTATCCATCAATTTTTTATCTATTGATAACTATGTATTTACAATTAAAATAAAAATACAATTTTAGAAAAATAATTATAAAAACATTACATAATTTTTTAAAGAAATTAAGAAGTTTTTTTGGTTTGTAATAATTAGAAAAAAATAATTAAGATCAAATGTATTGATAATCTTTTCTCTATCTTAGTTGCCATGAAATGTTTGAAAGCGATTTTATAGGTTTTCCTTTTGGTTATAACAGAACAGCCATGTTCATCTTGACTAGTTAACAATTATTCTATATCAAAATAATCCTCCAAATGATCTTCAAACGAATTAATAAAACCAGAGTCCACCCGTTCATTTGATGGTAACGAAAAAACGTTTTCCACACTGTCAGAACTACATTCATTATTGACAGTGACATTTACACGTCGATAAATAGCAGAAGCAGGTTTACTAGTCAAAGGAATGTTCAAACTACGTTTTCCGTTTTTAGTAAAACACTGTTTTTTACGTGGCAAATTATTGTTTTCATGATCTCGATCAGGTTGCTCCAAAACCCGTTTAGCAGGCGTAGATCGATTAACGATTGAGTTAGAATTCATATCTCTTAAAGGTGATTTACCAACACTTGTCGATGGTGAAAAACTGAAAGATGAATGACGCGAATCAATCGGCAAAGTATGTTCCGAGGATTTAGAACAGTTAGTTTTGTCCTTATTTGTTGATAAGTCAAATTGATCGCTGTTGCAAAATGTTGAAGCTTGTGAAAGTAGGCACGAATCAGAGGTTTTATTGTTTTCAATAAGTACTGTAGAACGATTAAGATAAACTGATCGATTTAGAGGTTTACTTGAATAGTCAACACGCGATACGGTAGTCGTTTTGTTAGAATCACGTAAATCATTTATTGGAGTTTCCAAAAGTTTAATCAAAAAGTCATGCATGGTCTGCGTTATTGTTTGACTGGAAGATATTTTAAAATGAGGTTTGAATTGCTTCATGATTAGATTTAGATGGGGTTTTGAGAGATGTGCGTGAGTGTGAGACAAACGAAATCTAGGTTTAAAATACTACAAATGAAATATTTGATGCAGGAAAGCACATCCACTAGAACAAGTTCAGTGAATAGATAGACAGCACTGCTAGAGTTTCTGTCAAAAAAAAGGCACACACAGTCACAAACAAAACACGCAAGATATATTTGGCACAGTTTCCATTCACACTGGACGTGTCATGTGCTATTTAAAGGCAGTTTAGACGACAGATGGCACTGCACTCGTTGTAAATCAATGATTAAAAAACTATATTTGATTTTCAATTTGTTTTTACATTTACCTGTTCATTTATTGTTTTCATGAAGGAGGCAGTTGATGACGTTTACAAAAAAGACATGGACGGGGAGCGGTGTGTAGGGGAGCAGCACAATAAAAAAAGGATCACTCAGAAACGCTTTCAGAAGGTCGTTGTGGCACTGTCCATCAAAAACAAGAGGAAGAGGTCAAAGTTGAAACAAAAAAGCTCAGCAGACTGAGGTTGATGGGCGACAGAGCAGTGTACAAAAGGATACAGAAAATAAGATTGAAATATCAGAGTGCGAGGAACGGCTACATGTCGGTTATGTGAAGGAAAATAGAAAACAAAGTATAGGAAGACGAAGCACTAGACATTGCTGTACAGTCTAATTAGTTTCGGCGAGTTTAATCAGTACTGAAGTACAAGTGCAGTAGGCTATTGAACAAAAAAATGTAGACAAACAGGAGGAGAAAAAGACGATATTGGTCAAATAAACTTCAAAACACATCTAAATTAAAGATTATAGTTTATTGATAAAGGTACATTAAAAATAAAATATAGTATAAATTAATAGTAAATGAAAAAATTGAATGAAATCTGTAATTGCGACTTTTAGGTTTTCTGTAACGTTCATCAATTTCCTTTAGTGTGGGCGGACTGGGACTACTTCTAAGTACACGTCATCACGAGATCGTCTATCGAGAACGTCGCGCAGTGTTTTGTCTTTCAAAATCTGATCGGCTTTTGTGTAAGCACAATCATTTCGAGCAGCCTCGTTGTACAGTTTGCTCCATCCTTGGCGAGTGTAGAAATCAATATGCTTGGCAAGCACGTAGACGCAGGCACCACGACTGAGGGCGACATTCAGACGGCGAAGGTCAGATGCAAAACCAACACCCAAGTGCTCAGCAGAAGCACGGACAGCGCTGACGATGGCAATGTCACACTCGCTGCCTTGCATCTGATCTACTGTCAAAACTTTAACGATTTTGTCGAGATTTTCGCGAACTAATAGACGACGATATAGGTTTACTTGACCGAGGTACAATGGAATGATCACGTAGTTTAGTTCCTTTCCATCAGGAAAACGATTAGTGTAAAAATTAAATCCTTGTCGTTCAAGGGAAGCTTTCAGGAGTGCGATACCAAACTCAGCTTCTTTTTGGTTTTCAAACGAAAAAGAACCAGGTACGCGCTTTTCCATCCATGACTCACCCGAGAAAACTAGAAGTGCAGGATGGTTTTCAGTTTTTTTCCAGTTTCCATTACGATTTGTTTTGATGCAGTCATCGTCAGCGTATGAAATGCAACTGACCATACTTGCAACAAATGGCCGCATTCGGTGCTGTTCACGCAGACTAACAATAGCATTAGGTGCGTTTTGTTGTAGAAATGTAAAAATTTTAACGAAAATAGAGATTTGCTCCAATGGAAATTTCATTACTATCGAAGACTTGATAGTAGGTCCAAGTTGTCGTGGGTCACCGATTAAAAGTGCACGATGGATAGAAGTGAAATAGAGCGGAAAAAGAATTTCGTCCATTTTAGCTTGTCCGCATTCGTCGACAATAAGCAAATCAAATTTAAGACGATGTCGTAGGTTTACAAGTTCACCATTTTGCGAAGATCCCAGGGTCGAGACAACAATAACAGCGTCTTTGATGTAATTTTTACAGATAGTGTCGTCAGTAAACTCTTCGCCTGTAGTTCTTTCAATTTCAGCACGCCTGTTTTGCATGTCAGTGCGATAACGTTGCCGTGCGTCGATGGCTTGCTGACGAACTTCTGGACTAAATTTTCCAATGTCACCAATTCGACAAATGATAACATCGCTCAGTCGAGATCGAAGTTTTGTGTAGAGCACATCAGCCGCAGCATTTGACGGTGCTGTCACTAAAATGTGTGGTAGTGGACGAGAGTTTTGTTTAGCTGCGATGATATAGTCGGATACAACAGTGACCACATTGGAAGTTTTTCCTGTTCCAGGTGCACCATCAACGAGTAGAATGCTTAATTTGTCGCTATTCATAAGTTTGTTAAATTTTTCTTTGAACGTGTCCATTTGATTGTAAATTGCGACATTGAAGGTTTGTGGTTTAAATATTCCATCGTAAACAGGGCATACGTTGTAATCAAGTGCAGGTGCAACATCACGTGGTCGTTCAGGAATTGAGATGATGCGAAGTGCCTTGACAAACTGTGACAATTGGCCAACAAATGTAATTGCCACTTCTTCTTGACTGCGTAGATTTTCAACGATTGTGCGATTTGCCGGTGTTACGACTACGTAGCATGAAGCTCGAATTTTGATCATAGTTGCTTGCTGGTCAATGTTGCGTCCTCTGACGTCTGGCCAGATCGGCGGGCGGTTTCCTTGTGGAATGTAATCTTTTACGAAAAAGAAGGTTTTCATTGCGACAAGAACACAGTTTTCAGCAACAATACTGTCTTTCAACTTGAATTGGATATGGCTTGAACTAGCGTCTACGGGCATGTGCATTAGCCACAAACCACAGTTGTACTTTTTCTGATACGAGTTGTAAGCAGTGGTTCCAGTCTGAAAGAAAATTTCAAACTGTTGCAACTGATCTTGATTTTCGGGTTTTAATTGACTTCGAGTCCATTCAACGCGACGTGTCATTGGCACACTATTCAAAAAACTGTCAGCTAGTTCAACAACAGTTTCAAGTGTGAGAAGTGTGGTCATAACTTCGCGAACAATTTCTCTGTTAAACTCAATTTCGTAAACTTGCTCTTGAATGGGACGACAATGTAGGTTTGAGATATCGTTGGGATGGTACAACATCTTGGGTGAAGACATGAGTAAATCAGCAATACCTGGGCTAATGCCACTTGATGTGAAATCAACGAAACGAAAGTTTATCCGTGGGTAGTTTGGAAATTCAAAGTTTTCTAACAAAATAAAAAAAATTGATATTAAAATTCACAAACAACAGAAATCATTCTTACCGCCAGTCATGTCTACAAGTCTGTTGCGAATGTTGAATTCTTCATCGTCACTGAAAATCTCAGTAGACCCAGTTGAAAGGTGGTCGTCGTTGTCAACACCAACTGGGCCTTCGTCGAGTTGGCCATCACGAAAAACATTCACTGGTAGCACACCTTCATTAGAGCTCTCGTCTGAGCTACCTGGGTCGTCCGCCCACATACTGGCGCCAATTCAAAGAGTCTATTTAAGGAACATAAGGAACACAAAGTCAGTACCAAATAAAAAACTATGAAAAAGTAACATAAATGTAGCTTAAATTGCAACTCTGATGATAGAATCAAAAACAATTGTATCGATAAAGTGCAAAAAACAAACGCATCAGACTGTATTGCTAAAACTGTCAGTTTAAAACAAGATACTGAAAAGCTACTTACTTGAGAGACAAAGCGAGCTGAGATTTGTGTATGATAAAGACACATAAAAGATGATACGAAAAAAGGAGGTTTTAGTTGATAACAATTGAAAGAGTGGCAAAGTAGATCAAAAACTGTTCCAGTCGTCAAACGTCTGACTGGAAGTGGTCGCTGCAGTGAAATGCAATAAAGAGACGCAGCTAAAAGGAAGTTGTGCTGTGATGACACACACTTCCTCGAATAAAAAACATAACGGTGTTGCCATCTAGTAAGCAAAAATAACACATCATGAAATTCAAAATTTCCAACTGTTTAGTTTTAAAGATTTATTTGTACTCATGAAAAACAATATAAGGAAATGTATAAATGTAACATATTAAATGATTAAAATTGCTACTATAAAAATAAAAATAATTTTTACGTGATAAAGAATAAATGAGAAAAATACTAGCCTATCATTTGCTATAGTTTTTTAAGACAAGCTGTACGACTGAGCACATCAAAAATGATAATGACCGCGTCAAATGTCAAATAAAAATAATCAGAGATTTTGAACAACGCGACGACAATCAAAGTACTATTAACAGGCGAAAAAGTAGGTTTTCTGTTACCATTTCTTTTCTGAAAAACAATAGCTTAGAAACGAAAAGAGTTGAATTGAGTCAATGGTACAATTCCATCACGAACAATGTTCTGTAAAAAACAAATTAATAACCTACTTTAGTTTAAATTACTATATACTCACTCGTCGCCTGATAGTTAAATCAAGACAGCATTTTGAATACTTCAAAACTCTGTGATCATGTCTAAATTGGCGAATTATATTGTTGTACTGAGTTGACAGTTTGTCACAAATTTGATTAAGCACCATCAGATCAGTTAGCTTGCCAACCATTCGACGAATAATGTTGTTTCCAGTTGGACTTTTGAATAACAACCAATAACTGTCACTAAAAAACAAAAACATTAATAATACAGTGAAACAAAATAAATTTATAATTACCCATGTAACAGTTGATCAGCTAAATTCATACTGATAGAAGAGTCACTGACTTCAATTGCAGTCTGTGTTATCATACTAAAAAATAAAAATATTTAGTTTAAAATAAAAGTAAACTAAAAGCTTTATTATACCAGTAACTTGCGTCTTCAAATCGAAATCTTTTAGATGGCATTTTGTTGAAAATCCACTGAAGCGAAGCATAGGTTTTTATGTGTTCATCACAAAGCGAAGGGACATAGTAAAGCAAGCACTGGATAACTAACTGACCATGGGAAGAGTCAATTAATAATGGAATCGCATCAACTGCTAACTGCAAAAACTGCAAATATTCTGTGTTCTTTTCGACGTTTAAAGCGTCAGTAGCAGTTTTGATTAGCATTCGAATACTTGTGTGTGTATCAATGCTACACGACAAATTTACAATCTAATAACAAATATATATAAATTTAAATAAATTAAAACATTACATTAAAAACACTTACGTTAGTTGCTGCGTATTTACAAAATCCAATTGCAGCTGGTCCTGGACGAGCAGCAATTGAAAACAGAAAAATGCCACTTTGTGAGCTTTCAATCAAGTCAGGGTCGACCCAGTTATATGTAGCAAACACGACAGATAGGTTTTTGAAACGATAGTTTTCAAGTGATTCAGACGTCATGAGCTTTCGAAAAAACGTAGCTGCGTCAATTGAATTGTACATTTGCTTGACAATGTCAGTTTTGCGTAAAGTGGTAAGCAGGTCATTCCACGAAGAATTGTCACATCCCAATAGCAAACTGGCCATTGAGTGACAAGCGCGGTGGTGCAAGATAAGATCGGCAAACTCGTGTTTGATCTCCTGGCAACAACTTTTAACGTCAGCAACTGAAGCAGACTGGATTAGTTTGCCAATCAGCATCCAATCACCAATCAGTCGAAAAACTTGACTACTTTTTCCACGAAAAACACCAATCGAATGCAATTCAGTTTCGTACATTTTTATGAAATTGATAAAATTCTGCTCTTCTGGTGTTCTTTTTGAAATAAGCGATTTTGGCCAGCGAAAGTTGTGTCTTTCGATACATAGGTTTAGCTGTTTGCTCAATGTATTGGTAGCCTTAAGCCAAGCCTGAAAACCTTTTACATCGTCCCCAAAATATTGCTTAATACTCACTGTAAAATTTTGCCCAATGTGATTATCGTCAATATGCTGACTAGCTTCACTTGATGTTTTGAAAAATGTCTGGCAAAATGTACAGTGAAATCGCGGCAGTCCCATATGGGCAATAATGTGTGATAGAGCATCGTCGCTTGATGGCAAAGTGGCGTTTTGCTTCAAACTAGTAGAGTCTTTTTGGCAAATGTCACACACTTTCGAGTAGTCTGAGCGATCGAGTGATGAATCAATAAGATAATAGGCGATAGAATAGGTTTCCAGAAGATAACTTCGAGGAAAGGCATGATTCTTGCAAAGGTGGTCACAATAATCGGTGCTGCTAGTAAGCTTATCAAAACAGTGTGGCATGGCACACAAAGCAAAGCCAGTAGACGAAAACTTGTAATCCCTAAAACACATTGTTAGCTTATCACAAACATCAAACATCATTACTTACATTGCACAAACGCAAAAACAATCGCAAAACTGTCCAAAATAACACTGATGAAGAGCAAATAATAAAAACTCCTCACGAGAAACAGAGAAGAGACACCAAAACAAACAAAAAACGTGCGAGAAAGCACGCGCAGTGGCGCAAAAAATTAAATTTTCTAGATACGATAACTGGCATTTTATTTACAAAAAAAACTGAAAATTTTACACAAAAATATTTTCTAATATGAACAAACTTAAAAATAATAATAACAGAAATATGAAAAATAATATACGAATTTTAGGCTTGCTTTAGTACTACTGAAATAGCTTACATGTTAAATATAAGATTCTGGCGTGATGAATCCAGTTTTACGATCAACTAAAGGGGTTTTGTTGTATGGCACTAGCTGATAAACGAAAACTTTTGTTTTTGAAACTAGATGTATACTTGATAAATTTTTCCTTGTCTCATTTACTGAGCGAGAAAGAAGCTGACCACCGGCAAATACAAAATTCTCGTTAAATTGAAATTTAGTCCAAAACAACGTTTCCTCTTGACTTGGCTGAACAAGATGAATACTTTCGAGTGCACCAAAAACGTCAGGACTGTCTTGAATGATGTGTTGCTTATTAAAGTACCCGTATCTATTTAGAGTAAGCGATTTGACTTGTGTTATTTTCAATAAGCTACCAAGAACAGTTTTAATATGCAGATGCCACTTTTGTTCTGGTGAGCAGCCAAAATAGGTGACCGACGTGACTTGCTTGAATTTACACAAAAACGATGTTCTTAGAAGTGCTTCGATGTCAGTACAAAATAGTACAATAGATTTGTGCGAATTGTAGGTTTTGACCTGAAATCGCGAATCATTAACAAATCTAGTCTTTTTTGTAAAAGAAAGATATTCGTTAAAATTGTAGCGAGAACTGAAGAAAAGTATGTGATTGGGTTCTGTTTGTAAAATGTGCTCAATTTCAGTTTTCCATTCTTTACAAACAATTCTTCGTTTGATCAATTCACTCGTGGTGAAAAATGCAAACAACATTGATCTTGCCACTTTCTTTACGTTGTGTTTATCTTCACCAGAAAATGGACACGCTAGAAAGTAATCAATAATTTTTATTAGAAAGCTGTAAGCAACACGTGATAACTTACTTGTTACACGAAGAGGAAAATAGTCATTGCATTTTATCTGAGCTCCCAATGGAACAAATGTGTTTGTGTAATTTGATTCAGATGCCATTATAAAAAGCTGTCGACACGACGATATTATAGGTTTTCACGCTTTTTTTCGAAATGGAGACACACAAAATACAAGTTTCCAGTACAATAATTTTGTTCTTTGTGCAACAAGCAAAGCTAAAAATGAAAATGATTCTGTTGTTTGTAAGAGGAAAATCAGTAAACAGACACATGCTAAGGGGAGAGAGAAAGTGAAAGGACTCGATTTGTACTTTTAATGTGGATTTTGTCAATGTGTAAATAGCCAGCATCAATCACTTTAATGATGACTGTTTAAAATTACCTTAAAATGATCAAAACTATCACAAAATTTTATTTTAAAAAAGAAATTAATAATAAAATTACATAAAACTTAATTATAAACGCACTGCTACAAACAATAAAACAAACTAACCACATAAAAGAAAATTAAACAAACTTATGACTTTTCAAAAGTTTTAGAAATAACTCAACTGTTTATTTGTAACAAAAAGTACATTGAAATTTTGTTAAATAGTACGAAAAACATTGATTTGACAAATTAGGTTTAAACTAAAAGATAGCACAAAAACAATATAGATTCGATAATATGGTTTTATATGAGGTTTCATTAGTCAACGTCCATCGAAAAGACATCATAAACTTGATCGGATAAAACTTGCAATAAAAATCCATTTTTTAGTAAATGATCAGCATCAGGGAAAAGACAGTTGTTGAGAATGGCGTTGAAGAAAAGCTTGCTCCAGCCTTGCTGGAGTTTGAAGTCGTCGTACTTGGCCAAAACGTAGACACAAGCTGCGCGACTGAGAGCGACGTTTAGGCGGCGGAGGTCAGAAGCAAAGCCGACGCTGTGATGTTCGGTAGAGGCCCGCACGGCACTGACAATTGCGATGTCACACTCACTTCCTTGCATTTTATCGACTGTGAAGACATCGACAACTTGATCCAGATGACTTTCAATTAGAAGGCGACAGTAGAGGTTTGCTTGTCCTTTGTAAAGAGGGATAATAGTGTAATTTAGTTGTTTGTTTTCGGGAAACTTGCGAGTGTTGAAATTAAAACCATTTTGCTGTAACGAAGCTCGAAGGAGAGCCATACCAAATTCAGCTTCTTTTAAATTTTCAAATGAAAATGAATCGATAGTCCGTTTTTCAAGCCATGATTCACCGGAAAAAACTAAAAATGGTGGTTGGTTTTTAATCTTTTTCCAGTTTCCTTTTGGATCGGTGATAATGTGGTCAGTATCAGCATAAGAAATGTGGTTGACCACATTAGCAACAAATGGGTGCATTCTGTGCTGATTGCGAAGTCGGATAATTGTGCCAGGCGATTTTTGCTGAAAGTGGGTGTATAGCTTTACGAAAACAGAGGTTTTGTTTGCAGGTAAATTCATCATCAACGATGATTTAAGCGTTGGTCCTAGTTGTTTGGGGTCGCCAATTAAAAAGAGTCGGCTGATAGTTGTGAAATGAAATGGAAAAAGAAGTTCGTCCATTTTTGCCTGTCCACATTCGTCAACAACAAGCAAATCAAATTGTAGAGAGTGACTGAGTTTTAGAAGGTCGCTTGACATTGATGAACCTAATGTCACTACAACGATGAATGAATTTTCCACAAATTCTCTTTCAAAAGTGCCTCTTGGTGCGTCTCTACCGTAAGTGTGAGCGTGACTATTTACAAATTCGTTAAAATCTGAATGAAGGAATTCACGAACTTTAGGTTTAAAATTTTCTTTTTCACCCAAACGACAAATAGTTATATTTTGCAAAAGCGTCCGTAGTTTTAAATAAAAAACATCAGCAGCTGCATTAGATGGGGCAGTCACAAGAATCCTGATGGCTGTATCTTTAGCAATTGAATTTTTCACGTAGTCGGCGATGACATTGCTTGCACTTGTAGTTTTGCCAGTTCCAGGGGCACCATCAAGCAACAACAGGCAAACTTTGTCACAGTCCATTAAAATGTCAAACTTTTCTTTGAGTGATTGTCCATTTTTAGTAGAAAATACATCGAAAAATAGGTTTGGGTTGATAACAGCGTCATACACAAGCGATAAATTAGATTCCATGTTCTCGTCGACAAAAGTTGGTCTGGTGGGAATCGACAAAATTTTCAAAGTCTTTAGAAATTGTGAAATTTGATCAACAACAAAAATTGTAGCTTTCTCTTGTTGAATAATTGATTGAAAAACCAACTTATTCTCGTCAGTCTGACAAACGTATACTGCCATCTTAACAGTGACCATTGGATTAGCTTCATTAGATGACGCCGGTTGAGCAGTGCAAAAGTATTGATCAGTATCGAAAGAAGAGGTTTTACAAAACACCATAACACAATTTTCGCGCAGTGCAATTGAGTCACACTTGAGATGAGTTCTAGTTGGCATAACTTCACTTTGAGCGTACATCACACAAACAGAGTTGTTAAACTTTTGTTGACAGCGAATCAAACTTCCCATCGTAGTTGTGTAATCAACATTAAAGCAAGTGAGTGCATCAATTTGAGAAAATGAATTATGATTGATACTGACGTCCAATGAGCAGTGATCAGTAAACAAAAATGATTGCGACAAATTGGAGATATTTTCCAATGTTAATGTTGGAACCATTAACTTTCGAAACTCTTCGCGCGTTGAAGCAAGTTCCCAACTATCATCAGAAGGCATAGATGAACGAAAAGATAGGTTTTTCAAATCACTCGGAGATCGCAGCAACAATATCGACGAAGATAAAATGTTGTAAACTCCTTCGTAAATTCCAGCTGTGCACACTCTTAGATTGTTAAAGTCGACCTTTTCATAGGTTTGAAACTGAGAAGTGTCTGAAATAAAAGCTAATCATTTAGAAAAATCAAAAACAAAATAAAAAACTGTTTACCTGATGGAAGAGTGGATATTAGATTAATATCAGAGAGAAAATCGTCGTCCATGTTTTCACTTAACACTAAACCGTCACCAACAGCGCTACTTTCCATTTTCAACTAAAAACTTAGAGAAACGAAGCAGAGGTTTTAGTTGACAGTGACCAAACTCAAAGCTGTGTAAAGTGATAAAAAACGCAAAACAGCAAAAAGGCAAAACAAATAAAATAAAACTTTCCGGCAAACTAAAATACTTACAAGATGTGAAAAGACGACAACTGAGGTTATGTGAGTCAATCGTTGATCTAACTTTCAGTCAGGTACAACAGGAACAAAGCAGGTTTTGGAAGTTTTTGAAACGGCAAGTTGTGAAGGATGCGATCGTCGGCAGCAAAAACAAACAAAAATGTCACTATTTCGACAGCGATGATTTGTCTATTTTAACTCATTTTTTTAAATATTTAAAAGTTTGCATGTGGGCAACAACCGGTAAAACAGACAGTAAAGGAAACAACAGGAAAACTGAAAATAAGTCATGACTACCTGAAATTATCATCACGTTGATGTATATTGACCTAAACAATATAAACCCCTACAATAGCGACCGGCGTACTAAATTAACTAAAAAAGAAACAATTTGATAGTCGGGACGTGAACTACTGGTCGGACAGTGGACGGCCATCAACAAAAACAGTATTGGTAATGGTGACAATATGAGAATATTTTCCACAAATAATATAATCAGTGATTTTTTGTAATACTATTAGACCAACCTTTTTAAAATACTCAAAATTTTTTTCTTATCAAAAATGTGGTGCATTGGATATTTTTGTACAAAATTTAATAGTTTGTTCTGATATTAATTCTCATTAGTAAATTTAAAATTTACGATCAAAACTAATTAATCATTGTTTTAATAAAAAATTATGCAAAATAAAATGCTTTATTTTGTTTAAGATTAACGCCAAAAGTCAACAATAAAAACCAACAGCAGTAGTCATCGTTTAACAATAAAATTCGATTTCTAATTATGTTAGAACTTTTACAATAATGTTTTGCGTGGTACATAAAAAAAGGCCATATGTGAATAGAGAAAGATAAACAATTTCACCTTATCAAGGTTTAAAATCAATCCTCTTCCCATAAACTACCGAAGAGTCAACGTTTGTCGACAACTTCTACCTCAAACCTCTATTTTCGTTTTCTCAATTTAATATCTTTGACTTTTTTTTGATCGAAAACTTTGCAATGGAAAATCAATTTCCACGTGTTCATGAAAACGACCGTTTTGTCCAAGTAATGGAAAGATTACTTACACGCATACAGACACACATCATTGACTTGTGTGATATTTACGACGAAATGGAGTCAATTGAAGAAACTGTCAATGAAATTGTCGCCTACCGAAATGAAGTGCTCAATGCGGCACAAGAATGGATAGATCTGCACCCATTCGCTTTAAATTTGGGAAAAGTCATCGAGCGCACAATTGCCCTTTGCGAGCAATCAGACGCAGCGATATCCGACCAGTTAAATGAACTGACTGAGTTGGCCGAGGTTGCTAACCTCTGGCAAAACACAATTGGTAGCGCCCTTGACGAATTCGTCTTAGTTTTCTACATGATGGTGATGACTTAGATGTCTCCCATCATAAAACTAGATGAAACACATTTCCCATTGCGACGTCATCACAACAAGGGACTCATCTTCAAAACCTCCTATTCGACACACACTAAACCTCCTATTCGCAACCCACAACAAAGTTTACCAAAAGCGAAATTTAGTCGGTACAAAATTCTGTCGCCACTCATCTGTCCTCGTCGATTTTGGTCTGACCTGTCAAGACATCTGTAAGTGGATCTTTTTCCCACCAATCGACTGAGTGGTCAGAAAACATTTTTTATCTACTGTCATTGTTTAACATTTATCTCTTCCAACTTATTTATACTTTTTTCTACCATGTAATCTTTTTTAGCACTTTGATTAAAACATTACACTGAACTTTGTTTTTTTACATTTTATTGTAATATCACTATCAATACAAAGCCGCTAGTAACATTGACGCTGAGAGTTTAAAGCAAGTCACATTTTACACAAAAAGTTATTTGGAACTATTTTATTGTTTGTACTGTAAATTCAGAAGGTAAGTTATTACTTAAAAAATGTCAACAGCGCACAGTTTAGTTACATTAGTGACCAAAAAAAACATTACTATGTAATTATTGAAATGTATATTTTGTTTTGCATTTTTCAGTTGACATTTTTAATTATACAATCAAACCCTTTTAGTTTTTGGGAAGTGTATCAATTAGTGCAAAAATTTTAGTAAAGTTCGATTCTTTCACCAACAATTGACAAACAACGAACTTTTCAGTTTAACAATACAGTTTTTTAAAATTGGAACAGTAGGACACATTCTAACAATACTTTAGCATGTCGATAAATAAGACAACGAAGACTCAATGAAAGTCATAGAAGTTTTCTAACTCACAAGTTGGATCTTTTCTTATATTTCTTTTTGAAAACCTAATTTTCGCCCACACTCAAAGCCCTGATTTGGCTGTGTAAACCTCTAACTCGCCAAAAAATTCCACCATTTAGTTTTGTTTTTGTGAAACATTGACAATGGCTTTAAACAGAGTAAATCAAGATGACGTTCGCGAAACCACCACCACTCAGTTGATTGAGTTAAGCGAGTGCTTGACTCATCTTGAAGAATTGTACGAGGCGTCGAGCAGAGCTCGACAGACACTCACCGAGTACATGCACACACGCGAACAGATGCGAATTGCCTTTGCACACTGGATGCAACTCGCCAATGGACAAAACGAAGAGGTTATGGAGATTGACACACGCTATGGCAACTTTATGATTCGAATGAACGAGTCAATCACAGAGTGCTCCCGCCTACTGGCAGAGACTCGAGAAGTCATAGCGCTTCTAAACGAACGCATTGCCAACCTGCGCGACGCCGTGGTGGCCGGCCTGTTCCAACTGATGGCTTAATTGTCATCGACTTTGCCTGGAAGGCCCACTGAAACGGCGTCAGCAGTCGAAACTGTCATAGTCATAAACCTCTTTATCGTCATCGTGTTCGTATTTTCGACCACCTTTACACATCACACAGAAGAAAGGTGACACTCACTTAACCATTTTCGTTTTTAACAAAATAACACCGCGTCAACAAATAACACTACGACACCACAAAGAAACCCAGTGATCAGTAGACAATGGCCTGCCATTAGTCACAAGAAACTTTAACTTTCATCTGGTCGACAATCTGGAACGTACTGTGGTGGAACGCATTTTATCTCAAACTTATCTATCTTTTTTACTCTCAAACTTATCTCTACATATAACCACATTTTATCATGATTAAAACACTTTATCTATACATCTTTCAACCTATCAATGAGTATGTCTGAGTCCTTGTGGCACTCCTTGACGACGGTGGCCACGCACTTCTGCCGCCGCTTCCAGTGCACGTGCTCCGGCGGCTCGGTGATGGAGAAGAGACATTTCTTTTGTTATAGTTTATTTGTATTTAACAAATTTTGTTGTTTACAGTGGTCTCCTGGAAGATGGCCGCCTGTCTGGCGGCGGGGAACACCGTGGTGCTGAAGCCGGCTCAGGTACGAGGATAAGGGTTGAAGTCTAGTTTTGATTTCCTAAATTTTATTGCTTTTTTTCTATGAAACTTCTAGGTCTGCCCACTAACGGCCCTGAAGCTCGCCGAGCTGACCGTCCTCGCCGGTTTCCCGCCCGGAGTTGTGAACATTCTCCCTGGAACCGGCAGTGCCTGTGGTCAGGCAATCGCCGACCACCCGCTGGTTCGAAAACTCGGTTTCATCGGCTCCACGCCCATCGGTAAACTGATCATGGCCAGCTGCGCCGCCTCCAACCTCAAGCGAGTCAGCCTGGAGCTGGGCGGCAAGTCACCGCTGATCATCTTCCGAGACGCGGACCTAGATAGGGCGGTCCGCCAGACAATGTCCGGTGTCTTCTTCAACAAAGGTAAACAGTTGACCCCTTTTGTTTTAGAAGCCTTTGTTTATCATATTTCTCTTTCTCTAGGCGAAAACTGCATCGCCGCCGGCCGCCTCTTTGTCGAGCACTCCATCCACGACCGCTTCATTTGAAAGGTCGTTCGCGAGGTGAAGAAGATGAAGATCGGAGACCCGCTGGACCGCTCCACCGACCTCGGCCCCCAAAATCACCGCGCCCACCTTGAGAAGCTGATTGAGTACGCGGAGATTGGTATCAAAGAGGGCGCCCGCCTGGTGTACGGCGGAGGCCAGGTCCAGGGCAGCCCAGGCCTCTTCTTCACGCCCACCATCTTCACCGACGTCACCGATGAGATGTACATCGCCAAGGAGGAGTCCTTTGGCCCCATCATGATCGTCTCCGTCTTTGAGGACGTGCAGTCGCAGGCGGACATTGAGAAGCTGGTCGCTCGGGCGAATGACACCGAGTTTGCCCTCGCCTCGGGCGTCTTCACGCGGGACATCTCCAAGGCGCTCCTTGTCTCGGAGAAGATCAACGCCGGCACCTGCTTTATCAACTGCTACAACAAGACGGACGTCGCCGCCCCCTTTGGCGGCTTTAAGCAGTCAGGCTTTGGAAAGGATTTCGGCGCCGAGGCGCTCAACGAGTACCTGAAGACAAAGACGGTGACGGTGGAGTACTAAAAAGGGACTACTACTTGTTGTCTACTTCTCTTTTGGTTTTTCTCATTTTATCCTCCTCTATTTCTCATTTGTTTGTCATTGTGTTAAAACAAATTCAGATCAATTAAATCTTGTCCTGTTTTCAATAAAAATTAAAAATTTTTAATTAAAACAGTTAAGCATTAGCTGGGTTGTCATGATCTTGTGAATACATAACGCAGATAGTTTTGTTCTATTCCTGGGAATAGGGCCTCTATCCCAGGTGTTGACTATGTACGTAGTTCGCAAGCGAAGATTCGTAGATAACTCAAAGGTTTATCAAACCTCTGACATTCTTCTGAGAATCTATTTCGATGTCGACGCTGACAATATGTGTTTCATTAAACAAAAATGCCCGCGATAGATCACAAATTGTTTCGATTGAAAACACTGGAGCCATTAGATTTTTAAAAATCTTTCGATTTGAAACTTAATTCCATTTATCAGAAGAAAGTAGGCAAAAAATAGGTTTGTCTGTTTGTTAGGAGTTCTCAGCGTGCTGATTTTATGTTTAAACTTTTCACTTTTGCCAAAAACGTTTAAACGTAGCCCAAAAAACAACAATGAAAACCAACAACAATAAAAACCAACAGCAGTAGTCATCGTTTAACAATAAAATTCGATTTTGGATTATGTTAGAACTTTTATAATAATGTTTTGTGTGGTTAATAAAAAGAGCATTATGTTAATAGATAAAGTTATACGATTTTACCTTATCAAGGTTTAAAATCAAGCCTCTTCCAGCAAACAACCGAAGAGTTAAACTTTTATCGACAACTCATACATCAAACCTCTATTTTCGTTTTCTCAATCAACTATATTAATTTTTTTTGATCGAAAACTTCACAATGGAACACCAAATTCCACGTGTCCAAGAAAACGAACGCTTCGTCGAAGAGATCGAAGGTTTGCAGCGTGACATCCAAACACATATGGAAGATCTCGACGAGCTCAATGAAGATTGGCTAAACATAGAGGCACAACTTAACAACACGCGCAATTGTCGCGACAACGTAATCGAAAACTTCGAAGAGTGGTCGCGCGAAAATCAATTTGCTGAAAACCGAGACGAAGTTGCCCAGTTAGTAAATCAAATCACTACTCAATTGAATGAAACAATTGAAAACCAAGCTCGTGAACTTCACGAGATGGATGGAGCGATTGAATTCGTGAAAAATAGGATTTGGATAAAGTACTCACGAATACTGGAAATTTATTACCAACTGATGGCAACGCAACGTCGTTGAGTGTAACAACTCATCGAGTCGTTTCAACAGCAGAACTGAACAAGACTGTAAAATCGCACCACCAACGCTACCAATAAACCTCTCATTCGCATCACACCACACATATTCTCACAGGCGAAATTTTTGTACTGTACAAAATTCTGTCGCCAATCATCTATCCTCATCGATTTTGGTCTGACCTGTCAAGACATCTGTAAGTGGATCTTTTTCCCACCAATCGACTGAGTGGTCAGAAAACATTTTTTTATCTACTGTCATTGTTTAGCATTTATCTCTTCCAACTTATCTATACTTTTCCTGTCGTGTAATCTTTTTTAGCATTTTGATTAAAACATTACACTGAACTTTGTTTTTATTACATTTTCTTTCAATATCATTATAAGAACAAAGCCGCTAATAACATTGACGCTGAGAGTTTAAGGCAAGTCACATTTTACACAAAAAGTTATATGGAACTATTTTTATTGTTTGTACTGTAAATTCATAAGGTAAGTTATTACTTTATTGATAATAATAATGAAAACAATTAAACGATGCATAGGTTTAGTAACTAAATGTTAACTTTAATCCAAATTGCGTCAGATGCTCGAGTAGCCAGCACTTTGGATATGATTCCGCCAGACAATAGGCAATCGGCGTCCGCGTAAAGGCAATCTGTCCGAATTGCTTCGTGAAAAAGCTTGCTCCATCCTTGGTGAGTTTTAAAATCGTCGTATTTGGCCAGAACGTAGACGCAGGCAGCACGGCTAAGAGCGACGTTTAGGCGGCGGAGATCGGAAGCAAAGCCGACACTGTAGTGTTCGACAGAGGCCCGCACGGCACTGACAATTGCAATGTCACATTCGCTGCCTTGCATTTGATCCACTGTATAGACTTTGACGATTTCGTGTAGATTTTCTTCAAATAAAAGGCGACGATAGAGGTTTACTTGGCCCCGATAAAGAGCAATAATGCCATAAGTCAATTCCTTTTGTCTGGGAAAGCTTCGATTCTCAAAATTGAATCCCTGTCGTTGAAGTGAAGCGCGAAGGAGGGCCACTCCAAATTCAGCTTCTTTTTGATTTTCATATGAAAACGAGTTGTTTGTTCGTTTATCTTTCCATGATTCACCGGAAAACACAAGAAGCGCAGGGTGACTGTTAGTTTTTGTCCAGTTTCCATCTGGATCTGTTGTAAGTTGGTCAGCTGCAGCAGCATTATAAGAAATGTGGCTGACAATACTAGCCACAAATGGTTTCATTCGATGTTGTTGGCGAAGACAAAAAATCGCATTTGGTCCTTTTGTTTGAAGAAAATTGCAAATTTTGACGAAAATAGAGGTTTTATCTATAGGCATGTTCATCATTAGTGAAGATTTGAGAGTGGGTCCCAATTGTCTGGGATCACCAATCAAAACGAGGCGAGAAATTGAAGTTAAATGGAGAGGGAACAAAATTTCCTCTAACTTTGCTTGACCGCACTCATCGACGACAAGCAGATCGATTTGAAGACGAATTCTGAGGTTTAAAATTTCGTTCGACATCGAAGAACCCAAAGTCACAACAATGATGTTTGATGTTAAAAGAAATTCACGCATTACTACTTGTTTCGAAGGCTCCTCTTCACTATCGCCTTTGATTTCTTGGGCAATCAAATCATAATCAGTTTGAGTTTGGATACGAACGTTAGGTTTAAACTTTTCTCTCTCTCCTGGTCGACAAATGCGAAGATGCGGTAGCTGGGCCCGAAGTTTGGTGTAAAACACGTCAGCCGCAGCATTTGATGGAGCCGTTACAAGAACTTTCGGTAATTCTTCTGACGAGCTTTCGGCAGTTGTGATGTAGTCGACAATAGAAGAAACTACAGTTGTTGTTTTTCCTGTACCTGGTGCACCGTCTAAAACAAGCAAACCTAACTTGTCGCACGTCATCAACTTGTTAAACTTTTCTTTAAATGTACGTTCATTTGAGGTGGAAAATAACGCGAAAAATAGGTTTGGGTTGATGAAAGCATCAAATGCAGGCGACAAATTGTAGTCTCTCTCTGCTGGAAAATCTGCTGGTCGATCAGGAACAGATACAATTTTCAATCCTTTGAGAAACTGTGTCACTTGTGAGAGAAACACTATCTCAGTTTTTCCTTCTCGAAAAATTTTCTTGAGCGTGGATCGATTTTCGTCCGTTTCAGCCATACAGGCGTTCAGAACTAAAGAGACGATGCGATTACCATCATCATTGTCAGTCAAGGAATTGACACCTGTATCGTCGTCGTTATCGATAAAAGAGGTTTTGGTAAAAATGAGAATGCAGTTGTTTTTCATAGCATCATCATCGCATTTAAGCTGCAGTTCAGTGAAACCACAGTTTTGAGACTTCATTAGCCAGAAAGAATTGCAATATTTTTGCTGGCATGATGCGAGATTCTTGATGGGAACTTCTAGCTCAATATCAAAACATGTAAGTGCTCTGACACGAGAAGTTGAAAATGGCACAATGTTGGTGGCATGTGAAGTAAGTGTTTCGAGCATGAAAACCTGTGAAAGATCACAAATAGTTTCAAGGGCCATCAAAGGAATCATTAGATTACGAAAACTTTTGCGGTTTAAAACTGTTTCCCAATCATGCAACAAAGGGAATCGTGAGGCGAAACTGAGGTTTGTGGCATCGTTTGGCGATTTAAGAAATAGAACAGATGACGACAACACGTCAAACAATCCGTCGTAGACACCGACATGACTGATCTTTAAATTGGAAAATCTAATTCGCAGATAACCAGGGAAATCGTCCAAAACTAGAAATAATAATATTTGTAACAAACATGTAGAACCGCTTATACATTACTCACTTTGATTTGACGGTATGTGATTTAAAACCTCTGGTTCTCGATCAACCCTTTCGGTGAAATCACTGTCTTCCAAATCCTCCATCGCAGATACAAAAGCACTTTAAACGAAACTAGAGGTTTGGTAAAATTCAAAGACACTACAACGCAGCATGCAACCTAAAAACTCACAAAAATAAATGTCGGGTAATTTTAAATTGAGTAGAAAAACTTACAGGTGAAAGTAGACACGAGAAAAAGGTTTTAGTTGAAGTGGAAATCTACTCGATGAACTTGATGTCACACAGAGAGAAGGAGAGAGAGAGAGAGAAAGAGAGAAACAAACAGACACACAACAAACGTGAGCAAAAAAACACGTGCAAATCTATTTCAACAAACGAAGCTCTTGACTATTTAAACTAACACACATTTAAAAATTCTGGCGACACTTGTGCATTGTGAAATTCCACTGACTTTTGTCTCACAAGTAAAGTGAGTGTGTCTGAGTTGGTAAACTTTCATATCCCATAAATATTGTCATTGTGAGCCGCTATGTAAACTTATAAAAAATGTCAGCATTGCACAGTTTAGTTACATTAGTGAACAAAAAGAACACTACTATGTAATTATTGAAATGTATATTTTGTGTTGCATCTTTTGGTTGGCATTTTAAATTATACAATGAAAATTTTTTAGTTTTCAATCAAGGAAGTGTATCAATTAGTGCAAAAATTTTAGTAAAATTCGATTCTTTCACCAACAATTGACAAACAACGAACTTTTCAGTTAAACAATACAGTTTTTTAAAATTGGAACAGTACGGCACTTTCTAACAATACTTTAGCATGTCGATAAATAAGACAACGAAAACTCAATGAAAGTCATGGAAGTTTTCTAACTCAAAAGTTGGATCTTTTCTTTTCTTTTCTATTTTTTTCAAAAACCTAATTTTCGCCCACACTCAAAGCCCTGATTTGGCTGTGTAAACCTCTAACTCGCCAAAAAATTCCACCATTTAGTTTTGTTTTTGTGAAACATTGACAATGGCTTTAAACAGAGTAAATCAAGATGACGTTCGCGAAACCACCACCACTCAGTTGATTGAGTTAAGCGAGTGCTTGACTCATCTTGAAGAAATGTACGAGGCGTCGAACAGAGCTCGACAGACACTCACCGAGTACATGCACACACGCGAACAGACGCGACTCGTTTTTGCACAATGGATGCAAAGTGTCGACGTACAAGACGAAGAGGTTTTGGAAGCTGAAGCACAATTCGGCAATTTCATGGATCGAATGCACGATTCGATCAGCGAGTACTCGCGCCTACTGTCAGAGACTCGAGAAGTCACGTCGCTTCTTAATGAACGAATTGCCAACCTACGCGACGCCGTGGTGGCCGGCCTGTTCCAACTGATGGCTTAATCGTCATCGACAACGGCAGGACGGTAAACAGACGGCGTCAGCAGTTGAAAGTGTACACACAAAAAAAACCTCTTTATCGTCATTGTGTTCGTATTTTTGACCACCTTTACACATTACACAGAAGAAAGGTGACACACACTATACCAATTTCGTTTTTAGTGAAATAACATCGAGTCAACAAATAACACTACGACACCACAACGAAACCCAGTGATCAGTAGACAATGGCCTGCCATTAGTCACAAGAAACTTCAACTTTCATCTGGTCGACATTCTGGAACGTACTGTGGTGGAACGCACTTTATCTTGAACTTATCTATTTTTTTTGTCTCAAACTTATCTCTTGATATACTATATATAACAACACATTATCTTGATTAAAACATTTATCTATCATTTGTTTTTTTTGCATTTAATCTTTATTGTTTGCTTACCAACTGCAGATAGTGCGTGCGTGTATGTGTGAGCACATCACTCCAAAAAAATAGAAAGGACGTGAATTTCCAAGTTTTTTAAATAGTTAAATCTACGTCATCAAAACATGCATTGGGAGATATTTTTTTACAAAAATTATTGGGAAATACACTTTCCACCTTAGTTTTAACAGGACATTTTCTAGTCCTCTCATTTTTTCTCTTTTACTCAACTCTTTTTCAAATTACACGCAACTTTTGATAAATAATTTTTATTGATAAGTGATAAATACAAGTGCTTAATATATAAACATAAAACAAGCATTAGTAAATCATAAAATTCAAAAGACAAAAGATGAAAATTGAACAATTTAAAAGGTTTGATTTGTAAATAGTTGGATATTCTTACTGTTATTTGAGTCGAAGAAACAGATTGAGAAACTTGAAATGCAAAAACTGCAGGCAGATAAAAGCGTTAGGTAAAATTTATCATCTTTATTTACTTAGGTTTTGGTTAGTCGAAAAGTAAGTTTTGAGTTTCCATACGCAACAATCATTAGTAAACTGTTGAAACAAAAAAGGAAGATTTATGCTTTAACAACACCGACACATTGAGAATTAGTTGATAACACAGGACTTGAGCTTGATCCTTTGCATTCAGAAGGAAGTTTTAGGCGAAAAAAATAGGTTTTTCAATTTTGATCAACATCAGCATTTTGACCACAGTTTGACAATGATGGAAAACTAGATGATTGATCGCACACGATAAAGAGTTTTGAACGATTTTTAAGTTTGTTTTCAATTATTTGCTTCAATTTGACAGCGTCTTCTTCAAAGCGTAGTTTCAAGCCTAGAAAAACGTATGTTAAAAAAATAAACAAATATTTTGGTTACCCGGTTCCTTCGACATCTCCTGATGACAATGTATTTCAGCTCAGGAAAATGTTCTTCTGTCAAGAGAAAAGGTTTTCACATAGAGAATCTTAGCGAATGAGCAATGTACATTGAAACGAGTTGCCTATAAAACAACACACAAAACATCATTTTTAAAAAAGTCATACACATTTATTTAATGAAAAAAAATATATTAAAGTTAATAAAGCAAATTAATTAAATAAATTAAAATAATATTAAAAGTTAAAGAAAATATAAAATTGCGACAACATAGGTTTACTTGCACATGTGGTCGGTGAGTTTACAATAAGTCAATAAATTTATGCGACCATCGAAAACACGGAAATTTAAACTCGATCGTAGGCGTCCGTGAAGCAAATTTATCGTATGTTCTTATCCCGTCGAAATTGCAGTTTACATTGAACAGACGAAATTTGATGGTGGATTCAATGAACATGCTGACGTAATGATCATCATCAAATGGCTCAATTGGTTGAATGGTCATGTCACGTAGTTCGCCGGGGTATTGGAGGGAAATTGTATTTGGTGTCATAGAATGTGGAAAGGAGACCAAATCAGTAAATTTTTCTGGTTTTTTGTAAACCTCATTTTTCGGTAAGTTCGATACTGGTGTCGAATAAGAGGTTTTCTTGATCAATTGAAACATCTGTTTTTCATCCAATCCT
>JAALOO010000888.1_pt1 | contig 24016 bp, 22 predicted proteins | sample 7257641 | NCBI WGS metagenome assembly JAALOO01 (sample SAMN14085613, study PRJNA598686) | mite metagenome | biome: ENVO:01001000; feature: ENVO:01001002; material: ENVO:01001226; isolation source: single female mite from University of Michigan culture on fish food culture... ...
AGAGAGAGAGAGAGAGAGAGAGAGAGAGAGAGAGAGAGAGAGAGAGAGAGCTAATTCAGCAGTAGCACCTCTGTTTCGATCAGACATGTTATTTGTCCGCTCTTGAGGCACCTCCACACGTCATTGCAAATGCGAATTAAAACGGATAAAGGAGTGAAGATGCAGCCGACGCGGTGAGGACGTAAAACAGCAGGGCTGAGGAAGTGGCATTCAGCAGGAGATTAGCAGACGGTTAGCTTCTGTCAATAGGAATGGCCAGCTGAGTGGTAAAGTCGTGATAGATGGATGAAGAGAAAGAGCAGTAAAGGATCTAGAACGGTAAAGCTGGCAAAGCAAGCAGTAAATCAAACAGACCGCTGAGGGTCTGTGACAGGACAAAACTGCCTGGATGTGTGTGACTGTGAGCCATCTCTGGGGATTGGCCAAATTAGATCAATCCCATTGCTTTGATCTTATCTTATGAGGTACTAAGGAGTTTACCGAAAAGATGGTCGCTGAGTTGAGGGCAGTCGGCTTTTTCAGTGCATCGCAGCAGTCTAGTGAGGCTATAAAATGTATGTAATAGAAGCAGAAGACAAAGTTCAACTAGGACAGAGAGCAATGCCAAAGACAAATAAAGATCGAGCTCAAAACATCATCTGGCGTAAAAAGCACAAACAGTTCATTGTTGTCAGCTATAGACTGGGGATTAAACTTGAAAAAATAGACCTCGAATTAAGTGCACTGGGTGACTGGGACGAGGACGAAAGAGGACCACTTTCCCGATGCTTTTAGCACCTGAATGCACACACGTTCACAGTGGCCAGTGGAAGTGGAGAGTGTGCCGGTGTTCGTGATGGCGGCGAATAAAAAATGAGCGTCTTCAGTGGAGAGCAGTGACAATCAGCCTAAAAAGTGAGAGAGTGCAGTCGGTGGTGATACGGTTGTTTGGTGACTCGCCACTGCCCAGTGGACCGAGTGGCAGCATTCAAAGATAAAGGTTAATGGCAAAGAGAACCAATTTATGAGTTGTACGATGAAGGCCTTCATCTTCTTTCACTTCTTCGTCTTTGCTAGAGCCGATTTGCCAAGTGTTGGCGCTCTCAACAAAAGCATCACTTTAAAAAGGAAAGCAACAGCCTTTACTAGCGAGCACAAAATGAATTTGTTGAACATTGACTACATTTGCATTTGATACTCACAAAGACAAAAATAGCAGCCAAGGTAACGAGATTGGCCATCAAACTTTTCACTGCTGGCCAGTGGCAACTTTGAAAACGACTATTTATCGTCAACAGTTTCTGTGCGTTTGCTTTAGTTTTAAAGCCATTTTCATTGCTGCCATATCTGATTACGCTTATACACTGACTGAAGCTCATTTGATCTACTACTGCTACAACTGCCTACAGTCGATGATCAAGTATTTAAAATATTAAATTTTTCTCCAAAACTGCAACTTTAAATGGTAATCAGGTAAGAGAGGAGCTTGCTGGCTAGGCTTGTTGTCAACGCAAAAGGCAGGAAATATGAAAATATACATCTTTTACTTTTAAAATAGTAACACTTTTACCGAGCGTTCATCACGTAATGGCCATAAAGGCAGGTTTAAACGTGTTCGGCATCAAAGGATGCAAACACAACCACAACACCGCCACTGCTACCACTGCCGTCAACGCAACGGTGGTGTTCGATTAGACACTGCCAAATTTATTAATTATCGATTACCGATTAAGCCTATTAGTGGTAATTAAAAACGTTGATACCGAGTAGATGGCGATAACGTGAGCCCACAATTACCTGAATGCCGCCTAGTAGTTGAAACTTGCGGAAATTCGGTAGAGACGAGCAGATTTTTCCAGAGAAAAACAAAGCATAAAACGAAAAAGAAAAAGAATAGACATCTGCCTCCTTTTTAATAGTTAAAAATGTGGTCGGCGAAAGTTTTCCTGGTGTTGTTCAAATATTTATATAGGAGAAAGGCACTTACTTTTCTATGACTTTGGCACGGCAATCATGCAGGGACATCAGTGAATGGCGAACAGCAGTTGCCGCTTGCCAACCAGATGGATCGCGAGGCCAGATAGTAGGGGAGCAGAGAAAGGACACTGCTGGTGGCGAAACCATATGGCTGCTGCTGCAATGTGCTGCTGCAGCATTTCCAAAGATGCCTATTTAACAAGTGTACCGTACGGGGTCGACACAATCGTAAAAGACGGGGAATTTTTGTTTTCAAGCAATAAACAAGACAGGCAGCACAAGACTGGGCTTGATCAAGTTGGCGTTGCTACCCGTCTCGTTTCGTCATTCATTACCCAATTTGAACATCTCCTGCCTCTCTGGCAACCAGGAAAATGGCTCGACGAGCACTTCATTACGTTCTCAAAATTGGAAATAGAGCGAAAAACATTGAGTTTTTTCGCGATTTGCTTGGAATGAAGGTTTGTCTGATTTAGCTGAGATTTCGTTTGGAGTTTAACAACTTGTTATTTTTCAGGTCCTTCGTCATGAAGAGTTTCATACCATGTGCGAAGCACAGTGCAATGGCCCCTACGATGGCAAGGTAATCTTTCCTAAATCATTGTGTCTCAATTTACTTACTATAAAATCACTAGTGGTCAAAAACAATGATCGGTTATGGACCTGAAAGTGACAACTTTGTTCTTGAACTCACCTACAACTACGGCGTTTCCAATTACAAACTCGGCAATGATTTGGTTTCCATAAGAATAGAGTCAAAATCTGCCTACGAACAAATTTTAAAAAACGACAAGGGTTTTCTGTTTATGCACAAAAATCCGGAAAGCATCGTTTTGACCAATCCTGACGGGTACATGTTTGAGGTGTACAACCCTGAGCACGATCAATCGCTCATCTCCAAAGTGTCCCTTTTAAGCTCGAATCTAGAAGTCTCTAAAAATTACTGGCACAACTTTCTCGGAATGAACCTAGATGAGGAAGCTTCGGATCACTTTACCGTGTCATTCGGCGACAAGGACGCCAAACTGGAGATTGTAGACTCACGCCAAACACCTGTTAGACACGAGAAAGCGTATGGCCGCATCGCTTTCGCTTGCCCTGAATCTGATTTAGCTCCTCTTCAGCATTCAATGATTGAAAAAGAACAAACAATCTTGACAAAATTGGTCAGTCTGGATACGCCTGGCAAAGCCACAGTTCAAGTAGTGTAAGGCAAATTCAGTTCAAAGCTCAAATTCAGAGTTTACCATTTTTGTTTTCTAGGATACTGGCTGATCCTGATAAGCACGAAATCTGTTTTGTTGGCTCCAAAGGCTTTGATGATCTTTCAAAAGTTGATCCAAATGCAAACCAACTCATCGAAGAGGTGAGTATTGTGGCTCATTTATTACTTACATTATTTGACATTGTTTCTTTTTCAGGAAATGGCCAAAGACAAGAGTGATGAATGGTTCAAGAAGAAAGGAATTGAAAAGGAGAAACAGGAATAGAAGAGAAAAGTATCAACAGAATTATCAACTGTTTAACCGGTGATTGCGTTTATTTAATAAATTCAAGCATTTACTAATTTACAAAGTTACAAATGGCAATAGACGCGTTAGTTCCGCCAAAACCAAATGAATTGCTCAATGCCACCCGTTTGTCTTCTGACCAAGATTGCTTTTGATTGGCAACTATGTGGACTTGGCTGTCAATGGGTGAATCCAAGTTGAGTGTCGGCGGAACAACGCCTTGGTGACATGCGAGCAAGGCAAAGATTGTCTCTGTGGCTCCGGCTGCTCCCAACAAGTGCCCGATGGAGCCTTTGGTGCTGGTAATGGCCAAATTGGCACCTGAGTTACTGAACAAGTCCTTGATGGCATTCAGCTCAATCTGGTCACCCAGAGGAGTGGAGGTAGCATGGCAGTTGATGTGCCCAACTTGTTCTAACCGTAGATTGCCGTCAAGGAGAGCATTTCTCATGCAACTCTGCGCTCCCTGTCCGTCCTCACTGGGAGCCGTCACGTGGTTGGCATCAGCTGTATAAAAAGTCAGTTGAAAAGTCGTCTCAAAAGATTTCCACAGTTACCTGAAAGCCCGTATCCCACAATTTCGCCGTACACTTTAGCACTTCTCTTTAAAGCGTGATTCAGCTCTTCCAACACCAAAACACCTGCGCCTTCGCCCATGACAAAGCCACAGCGGTTGGCATCAAAAGGCCTTGATGCAGCAGCAGGGTTTTCATTGTACTTGGTGCAGAGAGCTCGGATCCGACTAAAGGCAGCCAGTGAAAGCGGGTTGATAGGTGCCTCCACTCCACCGCAGAGCATCACATCGGCGACATTGTGTCGGATAAAGTTGAATGCATCTCCAATGGCGTGGGCCCCAGTGGCACAGGCGGTGGACACTGTGTGATTGGGTCCTCGCAAGTTGTACTCCATGCTCACATGACCCGCAGGCAAGTTGAGAAGCACCTTGGTAATAAAGTGGGGGCTGACTCTGCTGTAGCCTTCGTGCCGTAATTTGTCACCCGCCGAGAGAACATCCTCAAAGTCGACCATTCCCGAGCCGATGGCAACTCCACTTCGAGAAGCTTCATGGTCGTTTGCCGGCCGGTACTGTGCATCATCAACTGCTTCCTTTGCCGCAAGCAGTGCATACAGTGTTGAACGCGAATACGTTCTCAAATGGTTCTTGCTAAAGGACTGCTCTAAATGTAAATCAATGTCGGGCACATAGGCGGCCACCTTGCAGGGAATATCTTTGTAGCGTTCTTCGTCTTTGACTTTGCCAACACCTGATTTGGAAGCAATCAACTGAGACCATGACTGCGAAACGCCGATTCCAAGTGGTGACAAGAGTCCAAGTCCGGTAACTACGACTCGCCGGTTTTCACCACTGTGTTGCAGTCTTTTCTGTTGGGTTAATCTTGTGCATTGGCAGAAAGTCCTTGTGGGTCTAAAGAAAAGCATGATGCTCTTGAAGGCAAAAGGAAAAATGTGCAAGTAAACAAAATATTAAATTACAGGTTTGTCACCACCGGTACCGCCATCTATACCAGCTTTGAAACAATATCGTTCTTTCGATAAGGATTTCAGGAAATCAGTGACCACGTGAGATCAAGCACGTTTTCGGCTCAAAGTGTTTGAAAAAAAGCTTTTACAAGATGCTTCATTTAAAAAGCTCAAACGTTTTACAACTGATGCCACAAGTAAACAAGGACATTAGAGATTCGACTCTTATTTGTAAGTTTTACTTTCCTATTCTCATACTTAATACTTTTATAAAACAGCAATTGATGTTGAAATGAGTGGTATTGCTGGAACTGAACTAAATGCTTGCTTTGAAAATGCCGAAGATCGATACAAGAATATGAAGAAAATTGTCCTTGATCATTCTATTGTTCAGATTGGAATTACGTGCTTCAAAAAGGACAAAACAAACAAGTATGTCTGGTGGAATTTTTAATTTATAGTTCTTGATCATCTTTTTTGCAAGTAAATACATTGCATCAACTTACTCGCTGAACGTACTGGACACTTTAAACAGTATCGTCGAGGGAGGGAAACCAAACATCAATTTCAACTTTAAATCATTGAGTTTTTTAATTTCTCATGGTTTTGACGCTAATGAGGTAATCATTTTTTTGTAAATTGTCGTCTTTTAATCCGCTTTCAATCTGCATATCACTTTACTAGTGGGCCAACAATGGCATACATTTTATCAAGCAATCAAACAAAAAGAAATTTGTTGATAATTTCGACACCGTTCTTGAACAATTCTGTTCCGATTTGAATCGAGAAATCACAAATGATTTGTTCTACATTTTGGCTTGGCTACGGCAAATCAAGTTTGAAAACACTAGGACTAATTATTTGAAGATCCACGAGTTGGAGTGCAAGTTTAGTCTGACACTCAAGTATAAACCTACTTCCAATGTCCTTTCCAACTACTACTTTATGATGAAAATCCGCCGCTTTCTGCTTGACGGAACTAGCACCAACAACTATTTGAAGGATGATGAGTTCCTTTGGTGTGAAAATCATAAAGATCAGTTCTTTTATGTAAGCCTGATCAAGTTGCTCGACACTGAAAACTCAAAACAACCCGTTAAAAAAGTTTACATCAAGTATGTTGACGACCTAAACGTCTTTCAAGCCTGGATAGATGAAGATAAAAACAAACTTATTGACAGTATTTCTTTGCTCTCAACAATCTTTGATTGGATCTCTAAATCCTCAGCTCCGATTATTGGCCATAACTTTCTTCTTGATTTGCTATTTGTATACCACAATTTTATTGGCGAAATTCCAGGTAAGATAATTTTTTTGTTTATCTGAGTTTTATAACTTTACTTTTAACTAGAGTCACTTGATGATTTTAAAGAAAAAATCTTTTTGAAGTTTCCAAAAATATTTGACACAAAACTAATTTCTCAGCAAGAAAGAGTAAGTCAACATGTAAAGAATATTCATTTTAATGTTTTTTAGATTTTGAAACTACGCTATACAAGTTTAATAGATTGCTTTGTGAGCGTGTGTCTTAGAAGAGACAACTATCAAAATAATGTTCCCGATATTTTCATTCGATGTTTCAACGACAAGGAGGATCCCAAGAATGATGATTATACCGATGCTTTAGGTACTTTAAATAATTGTGTTGTCCTAAAAGTTCATCTTTTTCAATAATCATTTTTTCCAGATATTTATCGATTTCATAAATTTAATTTTCACAACGCTGGATTTGACTCATTAATTACTGGCTTTGGTATGTGCTTTTTATTTAATTTTGCATTTAATTTTATTTTTTTGTAGTTTTTTTAAACTTTGGATTTATCATGATGCGACAAGCTAAACAATTTAATCGCCGAAAGTCTAACCGCAAATTAAACGTTGACTTTCGGTTTTTCCTTGACAACACAATGAGGAACTATTGCAACAAACTATACTTGGCAAAGTTTTGCAACCATCCACTGGTTTGTTTCCAGATTTTTATTTTTATGTTTTAAATTATTTTTCATTTAGTCATTGGATTCAAAAACTGACCCGACACCTCAATTTTACCCAAAAATTTCACTGAAATTCAACAGCAATCTATCTGTGAACATATTTCGCACGGTATTTAATGTTTTTTTATCAATTTTATGTGTGTAACGTTGATTTTTAATCTAGATGCTCAAAGAAAATTTAAGCATAGATTTGCATCAATCAGCATCTTTTAATTTTTCGATTGGAGCAACTCATCCAGACAAGTTTATAATTTCCAATTGAATCTGTAACTAAAAAACTAATTTTTTCTATTTATCTAGTTTGGAACTGTTTCTTTACCGCCTGGTCAGTGGGTTGAAGAAACACAAACAATCGATGTTCATAGCCAATTATGAAGACCACAAAAGCTGCCGCGGCATGTCAGGATCGAGGAAACTATTCTGGTACGTAATCTGGTTGGCTGGTTCAATGATCATTATTAAACATAAATAGCATTTATATAAAAAGTTGTGCCGCGCACCACTCACAGCTACGATACATTGAGCACAAACATTTCGGCTATTCGTCAGGCTATATTCTTTCTAGACACACACAAAAGGGGGAAAAGAATTTTGTCTGCTAGTCAATTAAAATGAAGACCAAGGCGCCTTTTGTCGCGAGAACAATGCTTTCAATGTCGTCTCACACCATTATTCAGCCAGTCGCTTTCACTTTCACTTGCTAGTGCCTCACTGCACTTGTTTGCTGTACGCTTGTGGTTACTGGTGTAACGGTGGGCGCTGGGGAGCAGACTGTAGGGAGAGCGTTTGCTTTCCACTGGCAGCTTGGCCATGGCAATTTAACTCACTCCTTCTCTGCGGCACACCGTGCTCAACTGACGACTTGTGTCACCCACCGAATTTTCTGTCTAATTGCAACTAATTTTATCTCTTCTCCTTTTGCTCCTTCTTTTCCCTACCACTAGGTTCACATTCTTGTCATCAGCAGCATGTTTTACTTTTCTTTTCACACGATTCCTGCTCAATCGCGGATAACCTTCCAATGCTATTTTTCGCCCGTTGACAGCGCACGAACAGACGCCGATTTGATGAAGCTGCAAAGAAAAAACGAGTAGAATTGAATTCATCTAAGCATTTGATCATGCAGTAGACAACTTTGATATTAGTAGTTTTATAACCGTTACTTATATTTAGAACTTTCTTTCGCACTGGATGACCTTTCACATTTTATTTTCTCATTCCCTTTAATCAAGACTTTTAAGAATATTCTAAGAAACGCCACTATATCCTAGCTTATGTAAACTTCACACATTGCTTCGGCTAGTTCCAAAGGCAGCATACATGTTTGCACGTGTTTGGTGTTTCTGTTAGCGACAAAATGAATGCTTTTTTACGAAAGCGCATTAAATTGTTCAGAGCATTCAAACTGCAAATGGATACAAAGAAAATGTTTCTGCGGTAAACAAACAACAGCGACAAGGAGAGGCAGGCTGTGAGGAGTAAATTCTTCACGCCAACAAGCCATAGTGGAAGTACATCTAATGTAATTTAACTTTTTTTATTTTGCTTTATTCTGCTGCTGATGCTGCTGTCGCCTCCTTGCCTGTTGCTCCTTGCCACTGCCGTGAATCGTCGTCGTCGTCGCGTCATACTGCTGCTTCGCGCCACTCACAGTCTGTCCATTAATTTTATCCAGTAGCGTTTGATTCGCTTTGTCTGCCGCTGTCTGGCACTAAGAATATTCCTACAGTTTTGACTTTCAAGGTCTGTCACCGTGAGCACTCTTTCTGACGCCGCCTGTACTCGAGAGAGTGATCGACGAACCGTCGGAACCGTTACTCGCAGTCATCCGATACTGTGTCAGAGCCAAGATCACTCGCTCATGTGCCATTTGCTTGCACTCCACCACTGCACTCAACTGCTTTTTCTTTTCTCTCTCTCTACTCTGCTGCCGTTCAGCTCGGAAGAGATGGCGTACACTTGGCGGTTTTGAGGAAATAAAGGCTAGATGATTGGCCTGATATTGCTTGATCAGCAAAAGACCGAGTAGAACACAGGCTTCGTATTAGTGAGATGATACTTGATTAATGTTTGGCTGTCTTTTAAATCTTTGATGCTGGTTCGTTTTGCCTGGCGAGACGGCACTTTCATTTGAAGGTAGTGTGGAGGAGCGACAGAAGAGCACAATAAGATGTCTTGTGTCTGCTAGCCTTATTAATTACTGCTCCTCGCATAGACATACATCAAGGCTGCTCGCTCCTTCGTTCAAGTGCATACAAATTGGCCCATTCGAGAACTAGACTTCTTTTAGCGCTGCATATCACGAGGCAAAGCTCACCTCAATGCTCTAGTTATTTTGGTATCCCACTTTGCATTGGTGAACGTCAGTCGAGAAAGCAACTAATGGCTATCTATTCTGGCAGTTTATCATCATTGGGAGCACAGTTTGTAAAACCCAAACTGACCAGAGACCGCTTAAATGAATGGCAATGGTTTTGCAAGTGTTTGATGGTAGTGCGATGAAGAGAGGCAGTCACCAGGCCACTGGGCCAGCAGTGCATTGAGCCACATCGACAAGTACATGGAAGCAGCTAGTTCTGGCAGCGCTGAATGTCCTCACTTGGCAGCGGCATCACGCCAGTACACTTTAACAGAGCAGGCCAGCGCATCTTCAACCTTCAGCGTCACTGTCGCTCAATTCTGGTTCGAGGTTCGTGTCGACGTCACCGTCAGCAGCAGCCGTCGCCATTGTTATACCGTCACGCTCATGTTCGTCACTCTCGGTATGTAAGCTCTAATCGAGTAAGCTAATTCCCGCGTCTATAATTACAGCCCGCAGTTCAGCAGCTCCCTCTGCCACTTTCCTTTGCTTTGACTTGGTCCCGTCTCGTCTCCTGATGCTATTCTTATTCCTCACTGCAGCAGCAGGCAAATTGTCGCCAGTTGTTCTGGTGTCGATTGGAGCAGGTTGCAGCGGTGCCAAGTTATGCGGCGCCTGAGTCACTGCTGCTGGTGCTGGTGCTGTTGGCAGTGCCTGCCAGCCAGTTCTCCTTGCCTTCTACCGCCGAACTGGAGACGACTGGAGCGGCGACGGCAGCAGCAGCAGCTCCAAGCACTTCTGTAAGACGTTGAATTGTCTTGTCTTTTGTCTGTACAGAAGAAGGCAACATTGTTGGACGCTGTCTGCAGTGACGGGTATTGTGGCGAGGAAGGAGCAGGGCGAACACATCAACCATATGAGCACTTGCACAGTAGCGATGGCACACCGTGAACAGAATCAGCAGCGGCACTTGTAGGAGCACGCGTTACCACGCGTTAATCGCGACACAACCACTAGGCTAAAAAAGGCAGTCGCTGGCGGCGGTGTGGAAGAAGCAGAAGCACCTCTCTCTCTCCCTTTCTCTCTGCGGCACCCCAACTGAACCCGAATCCTTTGGCAGTGGAAGTAGTAGTCGCAGTGGTGGTAAGTATACGAGCTACCCGTGCTCTATGTATTTAATCGATTCATCTGCCACTCGCTTCCTACCTTGCTTCGCTCACTGAGCCAGAGCAGAGAGGGATCTGTTTCGTACTACACAACCACCGCCACTGGAGCAGGAGCAGCAAAGCAGGGGCTGACAATCTTGGTGATCTGAGAGACAGTGTGAGTGCCTGAGTGTAAGAGTGAGTGTGTGTTGCGAAGACAGCACCCGAGTGCCATCAGTTCACTCAGAGACGGGCGCCAGAGCGACACGGTCACCTGGTCAAGTCGGCAGTGCTACTCGTCTCTTGTGTCACTTTGCTGGTTCTCTTCGGTGCTCTCTTCAGTTCGGTGTACGTCGTCGTCGTCTAGTCCGCCGTCACGACACCTCCGCCACCTCGACTGTAGACTCATCGATCCCAGTGCTCTCTCCTCTACCCAAGTGCCCCTCTTGACTTTCCTACTGTACGTTCTTCACTGACTACTATTTTTCAACTACTCTCAAATTATCAATTTATTAGCTTGCTCAGTTTTTCATAGTCACATTGAATCCATAATTTTGTGTTTTTAGCGACTAATCCCTTATCAAACCCATTATCCCAATTACAATCGTATTTTCCCTCACTCTTTTCTTTTATTCGCTGTCAGCTGATTTTATGTTTTATACTTTTTCTAGAGCTCAATAGTGGATTGATCCGAATTTGAAGTAAATAAATACTTTCCTCAACTCTGCCCTCTATCCACACCTGTTGCGCATCAGGTTCGTATCATTATTATCATTTAGATTTCCTTTTTTGTTTTTGTTAACTTATTTTTAGTCTATTTGTATAGCTGTTGATTTGAGTGAAAGATATAAAATGTAAAAGCCAATTAGCAATCACTAGATTAGAATTGACATCAACTGACTGCAGTCACACTACCTATTGCGTACACTAGCGCACTTCACACACCCACAGTCTTGATAGTGCACCGGTGACGTTAAGCTCTATGCACTGATTCAGACAGCGCTGCGCTGAGATCGAGTGCCAGTCTCGCAGCAGCAGCAACAGCAGCACTTGTGCATTCTTAAAATCGATTACTTGTGATAATTGTCAAAATTATATTAGTTTTCCATGTAAGTTAGAGCCTGCATCATTGGGGCCATCCACTTCAGTCACGTAATAGTTTAGATGTCCACTTTTCCACTGTACAATGTACATAATTCGATAGCGGGAGAGAGTGGTATGGCAGTGCGCCATTCCTATCTGCGCCAATCACACTAATCATTTTAAAGTGTCTCGTCTGCCGTAAATCACCCACCTACCCAATCTCGGACGTCATGTGCCCACCAGTAGCCATCAAGCAGTCGTCAGTCCAGTGATTGTCGCAACTCCACGTGGCTCTCGCAGCACTGATGTGGCCTTTCTTCGATGAGATCTGAAGATGGCATTCAGTGCTTTTTTGTGGCACCACCTTCACGTCACTCGATGAGTGACTGCATGAGGAGATTTCACCTTTTCTGAGCCACATCATCTCTCTTGGAAAGTACACACTGCCTTATGCCAAGTTAGGAGATCACCCGCAAATGGAGGCAGCAGCAGCAAAAGTACAATCTGTGCTTGTGCTTTGTTCAGCTTCATCGCCAATTGGCCACACTTAGTGGCAATTAGTGCAAACTTTAAAATGCTCTCAATTGGCGTAATGAATGAAGAGCAAGTGCAGCCAATATGGCTGTTTGGTATTGCATCGCCAATCGAGCATTGCCTACATGTGTGCTGTATATGTTGTCTGTTTATTCGCTGGCAGGCGATAATTTGAGCGGTCACGGCGCCGTCAATCGACGGTGCGATTCCGCGTGCCCCAGTACCGACCGGGCGCACAAAGAATGCCACTGGAGATGGTGCTGCCTGTGGCAGTGCCTCTAGCTGGTTAATTTTAACACACTTGATACAGCAGCCAGGGCAGTGGCTGGCACACACTCGCTCGCTCTGTCTGATGTGTGTGTATGTGTTGTTGTTGGCTGTTTAATTTCATATGTTATTTATCTGCAATGCCGATTCATTCCAAGAATAAGACGGTCTCATGCCAACACACAGGCAAAGAGTAGCAAAGAGCGCCGAGTTGCAGTGAGCACTGAGCAGCTTCAGAATTTGCTAGTGAGCAGCCGCTTGCCTCTTCCTCTTCTGGCGTCTTCGTCTTCTTTTTCACCAGCAGTGCTTCTCCTTTCTTTTAGGAGTGTGCCCCTTCTGCGGGTGCACAGCAGCGTTGATGAGAAATGGGCAGAAATAAGTCATTGCCGTCTTCGTTCTTCTTTCTTTCTTCTTTTCACTTGCCGACTTTGTCCTTGTCATTTTCCTTCAAAGTCACCTTTTCGCACAGCGCTGCGCTAATATATTTCATTGGCGACTATCAAAATTCTACTACTCTCAATGGACAGTCTTGAAATATTGTTCCAGTACTTTCTCAGTACAAGTTTGGCTTGTGCTGCTGATGAGAGTTGGCTGGTTGGTTTGTTGTGACAGCGGCGCTTATCAGTGCTTTGTAGTTCGCGCAGGCCGGTGCAGCGAAACTGGTGCAGTGGAGAGTGATGTGTTAATGCAAAGTTAGTGAGAGAGAGAGTGTGTGTTCACCGGACAGACGGTAGTGGCAGGAGAGGAGACAGAAGCGACAACTCCAACTGCTGCGGCTGCTCTGATGACGCACATTGATTCTCCCTTATCGGTTCACTGTCTTCCTATGGCGTCAGCAGCAGCAACCGGTGGCAGTCGCCGACTCTGGTTAACTCTGGCCTTGCTTAAAGGGCTGCACCGGCAGTGCCACACAGCTTGCCTGACTAGCTTATTTATGTCATTGAAGCGGGTGACATGAAGTTGAGAGGCCTCACTATCGGGCGTCGCTGATAGGCTCAAAGAAGTCGAGTACCTAGCGATAAGGAGGCCATCACTTTCATATTAAGCCGACTGCCTCGGTGAATGAAACACTCTAACTCTACTTGGCCACTGCCGACTGCGGTTGGTCTTTCTGCCATCATCACAACCAACACCAACACATCAGCAGCACAGTACAGTACATGTTAACATCAGCCCCACACTGGTAGAGCAGTTACCACCAACAAGTTAGCACTGAACACCGTCTGTTTGGACTGTCTGCGAGCACTTGTTGTTTGTTTCCTCTTTCCTTCCCTTCATCCCTTTCTATCAACTGGTAACTGGGATGCAACGACAGCTTGTTGCACAGATCACTAATCATCAGTGATGAGTCGATAATTATCTGCAGACAACAGTTGACCAGTGACCAGTGACTGCTGGCGCACCTGTTGCTGCCAAACTAAACGCCGAACGACGACGTGGCACTTTCATTTTTGGCCAGTCATATTCTTTTTTTCTTTTCACTATACATTGTGATTGAATCGATCTCATTTGATTTGTGATTCCCCATTTGCCATTTGTTTTCCACCCCTGTGTTGCTAGTGACAGTTCATCAACACCCGTCAACTTTGTGCTCTTTCTCTTGTAACTCAAAAAATCTCAATTTGCCTGGGTCATTCTTTGCTTGCCTCGTCATCACTCACCACCGAATTGCAGCATCGATGTGAGTAATATTTATAGATTCCTGTCGAACGTCAGTGTCTTGATTGGCGCCTCAGCTGCGCGCTTATTGTACATCTTCTTTGTAGGAGCTGCAACAACAGCAACAACTATCACTATTAATAGGTCTTTTTGGTGGCATCTGAGACTAGCTGGATTCTAATTTAATTTCATCACTTCCTCAGTGTGTTTTGGCTGGCCAACAGCTCTCGGTGTCTGCTGCCTCCTCTGTTCTCTGTTTCATCTGCAGGCACCAAAGTAGGCAGGCAGGCAGCACATCTCACTCGGCGCCTGTGTCAGTATAAGCACAAATGCGAGCACATTTGGCTACAAGCCTCATCTTCATTCTCGCATTCATCTCGCTAATAGCCGCCTGCTCGCTTCCATTTTGGTCTATTTAAAACGAAGGTGCCGCAGGCTGAGTGCCAGTCCTCTGTACAAGTGGCTTCCTTCTGCCAATGATAGTCTCAGCGAGCGCAAGTGGCTGCCAGGACAAGTGCACTTTGCTGTCTGTGAGAGCACCGGTCTGTCATATTGTTTAGACAGAATAAATCATGATGCCTGCTGCTGCTGATGCTGGGAATTGCAATTTTCATTTCTCTTTGAATTAGATGCTGTGCCCCCTCTCCTTTGTACATTGCTTCAATGTGTACAGCGCTCAGCGCAGTTTGCAATTGTCAGCAGGTGTCACCGGCAGTGGTCTGACACCGGAAAACATTGCAGCACCGTCCACGACGACTGTTGTCCTCCACCTTGCAGTGCTTACTGCCAGCACAATCGCTGAAGGACATCATCAGTGAAGTGAGTGTGAGGCAGCATTCATCGTTCAGGTTCACACCATGATTGATCCCGCCGCCAAGTTCTTCGCCTTCTTCTCTCTGGCTTTCTGTTTGCTCGTTAGTGGTGATGTATCTGGCAGTTCTCGCTGCAGTGACGTGATAAGCATCTGCGCAATGCGGTACTGCCGAAGACAATGTCACTGTGGCACTGGTGGAATATTTCCTTGGCTCATTCACTGACTTGCTCACTCTCTGCTGTAGCGTCGGTGGGCAGAGACAGTCACACTCAGTGAGAGAGCATCATCAACGGCATTCATGCCATTCCGCCAGCTGTCTGTGCTCTAATTGTCACCCGAGCATCACTTGGCTCGGGAGCGCTTCTTCTGCGTCACAATTGGACCCAATCCAGTGAGCTACAAAAGAGCTGAAAATGCTGCTGAGGATGATGTATCCTGCCTGCCTAATTCCTGCGCTGCTCTGCAGTGCGGCCGTTTATGAATCAAAGTGGCCACAGTTCTCGGGTAGATGATACACCGAATTCCAGACTTAAAGTTAATGTCGATTTACTGACACTACTTGTTTGCTTCTTCTCAGCACCAAAGGGAAGAGAAGGACAGTGAAAAAGGTGCTTGGTGACGCAAATGAACTCAGCTCCTTGACGCACACAGGCGTTCAGTATTGATCGATGTGAAACATTGTCGCTTCGGATTTCACCGACGTCTGGACAGAACTTTGAGCCCAAGCTAGTGCCACCAGTTAGCAAGGCTCAAGTTTCCTTTGTCACTTTTACGGCTCTTATCATTTCCGAGTTCAATTTCGGGCGGGCGGGCGGTCGCGCGAGCTCATTTCTTTCTTCCATGTCCGATTAGATTAGAGCTGCTTAGCTCTCTTGTGCAGAGCTTTCTGTACAGTGAAGTGAAGAGCATTGCCCAAGAGACTGCTTCGGCACGCCACACTGTCCCTCTTATCTGGCGTGACCATGTGCCTCCCATGTGACTACTGGCGGACAGACGCGGATGTGCTGGCCAGTGAAACTTGTGGCTGGAAATGCTCCAGTCCAAATTAAAAGTCTGTATCGACAGTGTCTGTCGGCGAGTGGCCTACACCGACGCTGGTGAATTCGCCTTCGCAGCGGCAGAGTGTGTGAATGGGCATGCGTGCAGCAGTCGCTAACGTTACGTGTACCACCAAATCGGCGTCAGCGAGTTGCCGTCTTCTCCGCAGTCTGTTCACCACACATACAACACACACACTTACACACATACACACACTAAAGCCTGGACTAAGCAATCTTCTTAATTTATCTGGTTTTCTTTTCCTCATCCTCACCACCACCACCACCACTACCTTTCACCACAGAATCATCATAGTTGCCCCCACATAGTCAACACTGTATTATTGAAATCGTCTACTAGTCTTCTACACCTTTTCGACCATGGAGCAGGCTCACGCCAAGACGAGCCAAGAAGTGCTCAACTACTTTAATACCGACAAAGAACGCGGTCTTACTCTTGAACAAGTCAGACAGAATCAAGAGAAATATGGCCCTAACGGTATGTTTTCATTTATTTTGATGTTTATCTACATTTACTGATATGTACCTTTCATCTCTTTGTAGAGCTTCCCGCTGAAGAAGGTACGTTACTGGGGAGAACTGCCGATCATTTCGGTAGCCGAGTGCGCAATCAATTCATCGGGCAGCGGCGGCCTCGTGTCAATGACCGCTGCCGAATGAGGATGATGATGATGATGATGGCTCTGCTCTTTGTTACTTTCTTATACTCATTATTATTTACTATGACGTTCACTTTACAGGCAAGTCTATATGGCAGCTGGTTCTTGAGCAATTCGACGACCTTCTCGTCAAAATTTTACTTTTGGCCGCAATCATCTCCTTCGTATGTTGTTACTTTTTGTGAATGGCGGCTCTTCTAACTGTTTATATTTTAGATCCTAGCATTTTTTGAAGAGAATGAAGACACTATCACCGCCTTTGTGGAACCTTTTGTCATTTTGCTTATTCTTATTGCAAACGCCGTCGTCGGTGTGTGGCAAGAGCGAAATGCCGAGGACGCTATTGAGGCGTTGAAGGAGTACGAGCCTGAAATGGGCAAAGTCATCCGCGCGGACAAGACCGGCGTTCAGAAGATCCGTGCCAAAGAAATTGTGCCCGGTGATATGGTTGAAATTTCTGTCGGTGACAAGGTCCCCGCTGATATTCGCCTGATCAAAATTTTCTCCACCACACTGCGAGTTGATCAGTCTATCCTTACCGGTGAGTCGGTGTCAGTCATCAAGCACACTGATGCAGTTCCCGATCCTCGGGCAGTGAACCAGGACAAGAAGAACATTCTCTTCTCTGGCACGAACATTGCCGCCGGTAAGGCTTGCGGCATTGTTATTGGCACTGGTCTGGACACGGCCATCGGTAAAATTCGTACTGAGATGGTTGAGACCGAAGAAGCAAAGACTCCTCTTCAGCAGAAACTGGACGAGTTCGGCGAGCAGCTCTCCAAAGTCATCTCCATCATCTGCGTTGCCGTGTGGGCCATCAACATTGGTCACTTTAACGATCCCGCCCATGGCGGTTCATGGCTGAAGGGTGCCATCTACTACTTCAAGATTGCCGTCGCTCTGGCCGTGGCTGCCATTCCCGAGGGTCTGCCTGCTGTCATCACTACCTGCCTGGCCCTTGGCACTCGCCGCATGGCCAAGAAGAACGCCATTGTGCGGTCTCTGCCCTCTGTGGAGACACTTGGTTGCACCTCTGTCATCTGCTCTGATAAGACCGGCACCCTGACCACCAACCAGATGTCCGTCTCTCGAGTAAGTTTTTGACTTTTTCGTGCTCTGTTTAACAAATGACTATAATTTATTGATTTTTCACCTTGTAGTTTTTCATCCTTAAAAATGCCGAAGGAAACTCTGCCGAGTTTGATGAGTTTGAGTGCACCGGCTCGACCTACGAGCCCATTGGCGAAGTTTTCCAGGACGGTAATCGAGTCAAGATTTCCGAATACGAAGCTGCCTATGAACTGGCCACCATCTGCGTGATGTGCAATGACTCCAGCATTGACTTCAACGAGTATAAGCAGGTGTTTGAGAAGGTCGGTGAGGCCACTGAGACTGCTCTCATCGTGCTGGCTGAGAAGCTGAACCCTTGGGGCTTTGACAAGCGCGGCCTTTCCCGTCGTGATGCTGCTCTCGTGGTGAACCAGAACGTCAAGAAGATGTGGAGCAAGGAGCACACTCTTGAGTTCTCTCGCGATCGTAAATCAATGAGCTCTTACTGCATTCCAAAGACCGCCACTAAGCTCGGAAATGAACCGAAGATGTTCTGCAAGGTAGGCAGTTTTTACCACTCTAACCATGCGAACAAGTCACAACTGAACAATTTGCCTTTTATTTTAGGGTGCCCCCGAAGGTGTGCTCGATCGCTGCTCTCACATTCGCGTTGGTGACCGCAAGGTGCCAATGACATCGGCGATCCGCAATCGCATCCTCGACCTCACTCGTCACTACGGTACCGGCCGTGATACCCTCCGTTGCCTGGCCCTGGCCACCCTTGACCACCCAATGAAGCCTGAACAGATGGATCTGGGCGATTCTTCCAAGTTTGCTGACTATGAGGTAAATATTTCTTTACTTGTCAGGCATTTGAGGTTAATGCTCTTTTTGGAATATCTTTAGCAAAACATGACCTTTGTCGGCGTTGCTGGCATGTTGGATCCTCCCCGTAAGGAAGTTCGGGACTCTATTATGCAGTGCCGTGCCGCTGGTATTCGAGTCATTGTGATCACCGGCGACAACAAGGCTACCGCTGAGGCTATCTGCCGTCGAATTGGTGTGTTCGGGGAAGATGAGGACACCACTGGCATGTCCTACTCTGGCCGTGAATTCGATGACCTTTCTGTCAGCGAACAACGTGCCGCCACCCGTCGCTCTCGTCTGTTCTCTCGCGTGGAGCCGGCCCACAAGAGTAAGATTGTGGAGTTTCTGCAGGCTGATGGTGAGATTTCCGCCATGACTGGCGATGGTGTGAACGATGCTCCTGCCTTGAAGAAGGCCGAAATCGGTATTGCTATGGGCTCTGGAACTGCTGTCGCCAAGTCTGCCGCTGAGATGATCTTGGCCGATGACAACTTCTCCTCCATTGTCTCTGCCGTCGAGGAAGGTCGAGCTATCTACAACAACATGAAGCAGTTTATCCGCTACTTGATCTCCTCCAACATCGGTGAAGTCGTCAGGTAGGTGTCTGAAGACCTTTTTGCTGCTTTGTTATTTATTGCTTGCTCGCCCTAGTATTTTCCTGACTGCTGCTCTCGGTCTGCCTGAGGCCCTGATCCCGGTGCAACTGTTGTGGGTGAACTTGGTCACCGACGGTCTGCCTGCCACTGCTCTGGGCTTCAACCCGCCCGATCTCGACATCATGGAGCGACCCCCGCGCAAGGCCAACGAATCTCTTATTACCGGATGGCTCTTTTTCCGATACATGGCTGTAGGAAGTAAGTGTGGGACGACTTTGGTGTAGGGAACGTTTCTATGTCACATCGTTAACCTTTTCATCTAGCCTACGTCGGTGCTGCCACTGTCGGTGCCGCCTCTTGGTGGTACATGGTTGCCCCTGATGGTCCTCACCTCACCTTTTACCAACTTTCTCACCATCTGCAATGCATCGGTGACTCTGAGAACTTCCGCGGAGTTGACTGCAACATTTTCCACGACCCTCACCCGATGACTATGGCTCTATCAGTATTGGTCACCATTGAAATGCTTAACGCATTGAACAGGTCAGTCCTTTTCATTGGTTGGGTTTTATTTCAATAACTTATTTACTAAACATTTCTCTGAACAATTCCAACAGCTTGTCTGAAAACCAGTCTCTCTTTGCCATGCCGCCATGGACGAACATCTGGCTCATCTCTGCCATCACCCTCTCCATGACTCTTCACTTTGTTGTGCTCTATGTTGACATTCTCTCGGTATGTTCTTTCAGTCAACTTTTTCATGCACTCTTTGGAGGACACATTCTTTAACCCCGTTTGACGTTCAAATTCAGGTTGTCTTCTCTCTGTGCCCTCTGACCATCCTCGAGTGGTGGGCCGTGCTAAAGATCTCTGTACCAGTCATCCTTCTCGACGAAGTTCTCAAGTTCGTCGCTCGCACCTTTATCGACGGTAATCATCCGGCCAAGGCCGAGTCTTCCCATCCCTCTTCCTCCTCCTCTTCCACTTCCTTCTCCTCTTCAACCTGCAAAGACCTGCTGCTTTTGATCTTTGTCTGGATCGCCTACTTTGTCGTGCTCATCGCCACGTCGAAAGAGCTGATAGGCGATTCTTGCTACCTTCCCAAGTGGCTCTCTCCAATCTACTAAGGACCACCTTTCCCAATGTTCGCTTTTCTAAATTTTCCCAATCTTTATCCCGTACCGTTGTCACACACCTTTTATTCTACGGCTTTTAATACGTTTCTTAACTTGGTAGTTCTTTGCGAATAATAATTTCCACTTTGCGCTGCTTTTGTCTTCTTCCTGTGATCTAATTTTCGTCCTGTCCAACTGTCTCCTGACTAACTTTATTTTTGCTTTTAACTAACATCATTTGTTTATAATCTTTTTTCCTGAACCTACTTTGCTTTTCCTATCCGCTCTCTTTCTTTTCTTTCGTTTTACATTTGGGCTACTCTTTTCACATGGCTATTTTCGGTTAATAGCATGGCATTTTAGTCACTCTTTCTTTTATTTTATTTTAATTATCGCTCGCAAGGTGATGGTCCTATTTTTCGTTTTTGTTCTCACCGCACCTTCACTTCATCTCGTCTTGATGATGATGCTGATGATGAGTAACATCACAACGAATGGCATATTGCGATTAGGCAAATACTGCGCAATGACTGCCTAGGCCTAACAGCACTGTCGGCTGACACTTTTTCCCACAATTCTTTTGCTCGTTCGCATGTTGCCTGCCCGGTGATTGATGAATGGCCATCTTAACCGGGCAAGCAATTGACTGCTTGAGAAGATCAATTGCTTGATTAACACCGAGACACACTAGACACGCTCCACTGTTGAAATATTGGCAGTCTTCTGTAATCTGCCCAGTTGCTGCGATGATCATCTCTTTCTGTCAAGCCATGTGTGACAGTTGAGCTCTTATTATTCTCCACTCTGATCAATGGTTGGTTCTTCTCTCCAAACCATTCGTCTTTCACTGGCTGGGTTTTCCTGTTAGAGCTAAAAATACAAACAATTACAGAATTAATAAATGAAAACTAGAGAAAGGCTCTCGATGGATAGGTCCAGACATGTCTGTACAATCTATCGTATCTCTTTCTCACTACTCACCTCACTGGAGCAGTCCTCCAGACAACCGACGAGAAGTTTGCAGCGTCCCGGCCGAACAGTGCTGATCATCCTTCCACACCGGGATCAGCCAACTTTGCGATCGGACTAAGCGATCAAATTAGTTGTTTGTTTACCACAGCATTTCTCCGCTCAACCAGTAAGTGGTCGATATGTTTCACAGCGAAGCCAATTGGCTTGTGCTGTTATACCGTTACTTTGTGGGCGTCACCAACTGCTTGCACTCTTCTGCAGCTGACTCACCTTGAGCTACACTCACACACTTGCAATCAAGGAGAAATGAAGGAGATCAAGTGCGTCGCCTGATGAGAGAAACATGATGTCTTTCTCTATCGATGCCATTCACAGTGATATTGCTCTTTACTCTAAACTCTCTACTCTCTTTCGCTCTTCCTACTAGGTGATTCTTTTGCGCAGAATCGACAGAATCTGACGCCCTTTCCCTTAGAGGCGCCGGCCGGTCTGTGTTGTTCTTTTTGTTATGCACTGAGCTACCATTATCACGTCGTCTAAGAGGGGACAAGCAGCGGAAAAGCAGAAACAGTTAGAAGCATGTGATTGAACACCTGACAGTATAAGTGACATGACGCCAAGAACAACGGCGGCGATGGTGATCCAGGTGACTAACCGATTTGCATCTCTTAGCACGCAAAGGAGCCATCCAATTGGGCAGGCGATTGAGCAGAGCAATTGGCAATTGAGTTGAAGCGGACACAATGGTCCATTTCACTTGTGAGCGAGCACTCGAGAGAGTGCACTAATCTGACAGCAATTTCCACTAGTTCATAGTGTTCGCAGTGCGGCCAAAAATAATCCTCTCAGTGCACCGACTTTCACTGTGCTTGGGTGCCTTACAAATACACAGACTGAGATTTGAGATCACTCTTTTTTCGGTCTCGATAGCCACTGGCCACCACTCGCGTACTTTCTCAGACACGCAATAGTCCTCTTCCTCAGTTTCACTGAGCAATTACACCTGACTGCACTCTTCACCTCCATCACCATCACCACTTTCTGTTCTCCTTCCTCCCTTCCTCATCTTTTTGCACCATTTGCCCGAATAACGCTAACTCTTGCTAACTTTTACTGACGCTTCACCATCCGCTCTCCGCCAGTTCCCAGTCGCCGAACCGACTCTTTAGTGACCCAACAGGCTTCCTCAACTCGGAAACCCATCCATCCACAGGACCGCTTACCATCGCAGTGTAATCATGCTCATTGCTTTTTCTTTTTTCTTCTACAATGCTTCGTTTTGTGCCTGCATGCTTCCCCATCCAACCTAATCGATCACTTTTACCTGTCTTTTGTCTGTGCAGAAAACTAATCCACATTTTTCACTTTTTAACTTGACTAGTCACTTCCCCGGTGGAAATTAAGAAGAAGAAGTAAAGAGCGCCTGTCCCATCTCACAGGAGTCTCTTTCAGTTTCCCCAAACAAAGCAACACACCTCAACATCATCACAGAAACAGCATAGTTCAATTAACACAGCAGCAGAAGCAATCTCCCCCTTTTATTTATCTCGATACTCGTTTAGAAAGAATCCACCTTAGAGTCAAACATGTCTGCTGCTGAGAGAGAGAGTTTTTTACATTTTCAACTGTAATTGACAAAAGCACATCAGCGGATCAGGAGAGAGCGACTTTGCGGCCTCATCATTTGCACGTCGACTTTTAGGGCGCTCATGAGCTCAGGTGTTCCCATGCGACCATTAATATTCGGTCTAATGTGACGATCCATGTGAGACCGAAGCCTCTGACGCCGCCGCCATCATCATCATCACCACCTGCACCACCATCACCGCACTAGCACCATCATTACTGCGCTGAGCATCCCTCGGCTAATCACAGCTCTTCGACGCATGCATCCCCCTTGGCTATCACCACCACCGCCATCCTGGCCACAATCCCTCTTCACCGCCTCATCATTCGCGGACAGTACGGTCTTTCTGTATTTTGTATAGTCATCATGTTTGACAGTTTCAAGCACACACACACACACACCAACAGTATCCCCCAACCACACACCGACACACACAGACACTGGTTGCAAAAAAAGTGCAACTAGTTTTGCCTTCATTGTTCCCTCTACTACCTGACTTTCATTCATCCTCCCAATGATCAGTACTGTACCCGAAGCGACAGCCCGCCTCTCTCCGGTAAATCATGGTCACGCAGTCAACACTCTCCAGCACACACACACACACAACTAGGCATCTTTACAAATTTAACCCCTGCTCTCGAATAGTTGCACTCGTACCACTTGCTTCGAGTTCACGATCACTCAGCGGTGACGGTGACCGCTTGGGCGGCTTGTGGCTCGGTCGACGCAATGTTTTACCGACCGCTGACCAGTGCCGAATCAGTCCAGTCTCTCTCTCTCCCCTCTCACTCTGCCCTACGCCACCGTTCTGCCAATCACTCAGTTGGTCCTTTTCTTTTCTCCTTCTTTCTCCTTCTTTCTCCTTCTCTCTCTCCTTCTTCTTTCTCATTCATCCTCCTTTCATCATCTGTATCTTATCCTTGTTGTTGTTTATTTGTATTTTCTCAATTATACTGTTTTGATTAATTGATTGATGGACGACTGAATCTGTCTTTTTCCTTATTTATTTATTGCCATTTTGCGGTGATTGCTCCCTCCACTTTGTGCCTTTACCTGGCTACACCAACCAATCCGTCCGTCTAATAGTTGCTGGTGCTCGCTCAGTGGGCCAGTTCAGGTGTACAGTATACATGCACACAAACACACATACACATACAAACTGACATACACAGACCCTGCTGAGACCTAATCTACAACTTCTTTGATCCCTGAACCCCTTCAAGTGCCTTCCTTTCTCTCCAACTTCGACTCTAGCTGACCGACTGTCTTCTGGCTCTCTTCTCTCTCTCTCTCTCTCTCTCTCTCTCTCTCTCTCTCTCTCTCTCTCT